>CAJDXE010000039.1_pt1 | contig 12764 bp, 9 predicted proteins | sample 7391781 | NCBI WGS metagenome assembly CAJDXE01 (sample SAMEA7055730, study PRJEB34461) | soil metagenome | biome: terrestrial ecosystem; feature: Peninsula; material: soil | place: Antarctica | collected 2016
ACCGGGCTCCAGGTAGCAAAGGGTCTGCTCCGCTTGCTACAAATGTCCCTGCCATGACCGCCATCCTCGTTCCGCCGGCTCTTGCCGAGCAGGTCATCGCCCTGCGCCGCGACTTCCATCGCCACCCCGAACTAGGCTTCCAGGAGCACCGGACCGCCGGCATTATCGCCGAGCGGCTCGGGGCCCTCGGCTACCAGGTGATAACCGGCATCGGCGGGACCGGAGTGGTCGGCGTCCTCAAGGGAAGTAAGCCCGGACGCACCATCATGTTGCGCGCCGATATGGATGCACTACCGCTCCTCGAGGAATATGCAAGCGCGTATCGCTCCACGATCGACGGTGCGATGCATGCATGCGGGCACGACGGACACGTCGCCATTCTCCTCGGCGCGGCCGCGTTGATCGCCGATCGCAAAGATGAGATCGCCGGAACAGTCTGCCTACTCTTCCAGCCTGCCGAGGAGGGACTCGGCGGTGCAAAAGCGATGATCGAAGATCGCGTTATCGAGCGCTTCGGCATCGAGCGCGCATACGGATTGCACCTCAGTTCGAAGTATCCGAGCGGCACGCTCGGCTTCCGTGCAGGGCCGATGTACGCGTCATCCGATTCGATCGAGATCGAAGTGCTGGGCCGCGGCGGGCATGGATCCGCACCGCACGACGCGATCGACCCCATCCTCACCGCTGCCGAGTTCGTTACCTCGGTACAGAAGGTCGTCTCGCGGCAGATCGATCCACTCGAACCGGCTGTCGTGACTGTAGGAAAGATTACCGGCGGTACGACGCACAATATCATCCCCCGTACCTGTTCGATGCTCGGCACGGTCCGTGCGTTCTCGGATGAGGTTCGCGGCAAGATGCCGGAGCGTATCGAACGCGTCTTGCGGGCGTGTTGCGACGCATCCGGCGCGGATTATTTGTATCAATACCTGTGGCGCTATCCGGTAACCTCGAACGATCCGGATCAGACCGCCTATGCGCGCGCGCTCGCTGAACGCACAATCGGTGCTGATCACGTCTTCGAAGCAGATAAGCTGATGGGGGCGGAGGACTTCTCATTCTTTGCACAGCGCGTTCCGTCGTGCTTCTACACGCTCGGCGCCAGCCATAACGGACGGACCTCGCATCCACACCACTCCGGGCTCTTCGATATCGACGAGAATGCGCTCCCGACCGGCGTCGCGATGATGACCGCGATCGCACTCGATGCAACGCGCAACGCGCCGTGAGCGACGACGCCGTACCAACCATTCCCCCGGTCATCACACCGCAGCGATTGGGCGACTATCTCGAGGTGATGACGCGTGCAGTCTTCCAAACGGGACTAAGTTGGCACCAGATCGCGTTGCATTGGAGAGTCTACGAACGTGCCTTCGACGATTTCGACGTCGCTCGGATTGCCGGTTACGGCGAAATGGAGATCGCGCGCATCATGGAGACGCCGGGAATTCTCCGTAGTCCGCGCAAGGTCGCGGCGACGGTGAAGAACGCGCGCGTCTTGCTCGACCTTGATGCCGCACCCGGCGGGTTCCCGGCATATCTCAAAGCGTTCCCGGGCTATTCCGCGCTTGCGAAAGATCTCAAGAAGCGCTTCACGTTCATGGGCGAGATGAACGCCTGGTACTTCCTCTTCCGCACATGCGCGAGATGGTCGATCGAGCTCGAGGTTAGACTGCAGGCGTCGCCGAGGGCAACGGAGCCGGCGACGGCGATGCGCTCGGAGACGGGCTTGCTCCGTTGCGGCGCCCGCCGCCTTGACCGAAGTTACCGCGTACCATGTAGATGCCGAGCGCCGGCGCATAGTTGAGCGATGGTACACGCGCGCCATCCCAACCGAGTGGCGTAAGCTCTTCCGGCTTTGCCGTCGCGATACGACCGCAGTTCAGGATCGCCGGGATTGCCTCGACGTCGTCGCTTGCCAGTTCATACCACGTGCCGGTCTTTGCGGAATGCGCGGTGATCGTCCACGACGGTGCCGGCGCGTTACTTATGAAGTGCTTCTGCAACTCGTCGAGTAGTTGTGTTGCCAAGCCCTTCATCTCCGGGGTGCACGAATCGCTCGCGCGGATCTCGAACGGCGCCGACGGAGCCTTTGTCGGCAACTTATAGAGACGGAACGACTCTTGCTGCGCCGCCGGCTGGCGCGGACCAACGTAGAACCCGACACTCGGCGTAAAGACGATCGAGGGCGCGCCGAAGATCGTCGCCGGCGGCACGAAGAGATTGCGCGTCTTTACATCATCCGCATTTGCAAGGTGCAGGGTAAGGCAGGGGAAGACGGCGCGCAAGCGCGAGACACTGCGATCGGAGACGGTCAGCGCATACGTTGCACCGAGGCCATGATACGCGACGGTAAGGTTCGGAATCACCGGAGCCGGCATCGTCGCTGGATATCCGGCGCTCGTCTTCGCTGCTTCGATCTGTGCGACGTAGGCCTTGAGCGGTCCCAAGATCGCCTTCGCCTGTGTCTGCCCATCGCCCGTGCACTGCGCATTTGCCGTATTAAGCGCAAGCGGGTCTGCCGGCGCACTGCTCGGAAGCGGCTGGAAGAATCGGCCGAAGCCGCCGCGACCGCCGCCGGGACCACCAAAGCCGCCGCCACGCGAGGACGCACGCGAGGTATCTTGTTTCGCGCCCGCGCCGAACTTCACGGTGTAGGTAACCGAATAGGCACGCGGCGAGAGCGGTCGCGCCAAGGTCGGTATAAATGCGCCGCCGGCGGTAACCTGCGGAACCGCATTAGCCGGCGATGCGAAGATGCCGCCGTAAGTGTCGGTGATGTTGCTCGCGGCAAACGTAAGCGTGCCGCGCTGGAGTTGCGCGGTTACGCCGGCATCATACGTCGTGTATGCCGGAAGATTATTCGGATTATTTGCTGAGGTATACTGGGCATCGGCAAGATATTCGAGCGCCGAATGTGGCGCTTTGTAGTCAAGCGTAACGCCGACGCGGTGCATCGGAACGTCCGGCAGTTGCGAGCCCGAGATCGTTGTCGAGTACGGGTTGTCGATACGCGGGTCGATCGAGACCGCTTCGGCGATCGTCGTGTTGTAGAACGGTTGAACGACCAGATTGCCGAGGCTGAAAAACCCGGTTACCGAGCCACCCTGGTAAAAGCGCGCTACGCCGCCGATCGGCATTTCGAAGTAGAGATCTTGCGCGCCGAACGGTACGGTCGGCGCAGCGCCACAGCCCGCCGCCGATTGGAAGAGCGCCTGCACGTCGCTCAGGTATGATGGCGAGATGATTCCCATCGTCGAGAGGATCGAGCCGTTGACGTCGGTCGGGAGAACGATGCCGAGCTGCGACTGGCGATAGAGCGAGGCGCTGACCAAGCCGCCCTTCCACTGATGCGTGTAGCTGAAGCGGGCCGAGGTCGACGATGATGAGCCAGGCTGGTCGCCGGGCGCAGAACCGTATGCAACGTCGGCGTTGCAATCGAAGCGTAAGGATGCCGGATCGGTGAGGATGGTCGACCGTCCTGCGTGCGCGGCAACACCGCCGACAGCATACGATGCCGAATACGAATCGACGTTCGTCGGCTTCCAGGTCGCGGCGACGGAGGCAAGGAGCGAAGCGGGCGCATTGCTCGCCTGGCTCAAGCCGAACGACTCGTTGAGCATAAGCTTGGTGCTGGATTGGATCGCGTCGGTCACCGTCAATGCGCCGTACGAGGACGCTTGCGAGCCGGTGTAATAGGGTGCGTCCGCCCGCAGCAGCGCGACGGTCGCGTTATTGCTCGTAGATCCGTAGGCCTGAATTGAGATCGTGTGGCGCTCCTTCGCCGGCAACTGCGCGTTGACCGAGTAGCCGAACGAGTTCGAATCGCTGGTGTAACCGGTCGGCGACGCGACACCCGCAACGTAACGATTGAGCAGATTGCGCTCATTCGTTCCGCTCGTACCGTAGACGGCCGCCTGAAGGCTGGTGTCGCCGATGAGTGCCGTATCCGTAAGCGAGTACATACGATAGTTGCTATTGCTGTAGTTACCGGGTCCGTAGCCGCACGGAATACCACCGCTGATGCGCGCGCAGACGAGGTTCGACGAGTTATCGGAGTCCATGTAGGAACCGGTCAGGGTCTGCGAGTCATTGAGCTTATAGCGAAGCTTCAGCATCGTGCCCCGCGACGTCCGATCGCCATCGTGATCGTAGTCTAGGCCGCTCGCATCTTCGTAGTTCAACCCGTCGAGAAGACTCGGCATACTACGATAGGTTTCGGTCAGCGCAATGCCGAGGCGCCCGGCTGTGCCGGTCTCGCCGAAGAGCCAATTATACTTCCCGTTGCTACCGGTTGAGAGCTGCGTCTGCGATTGCCACGTTAGCGTCGGCTCTGCGGTGCGGAAGTTCACGCCGCCCGCAAGGCCGCCGATCGAGGCACCACTACGCACCGACGCACCGCTAAAGAGGTCAGTCGCAAAGTTTCCGAGATTTCCGGCACTCCCCGGTGCGTTCAACGGGATCCCGTCGAGCGTGAGTTGCGTCTGGCTTGCATCGTGTCCATCAAGCGAGATCGTCTCCGTCGCGTCGGAGTCATCGCTCGATGTGCTGACGCTTACGCCGGAGAGCTTATTCAACGCGCCTGCGAGGTCATTCGAGAGACGGCGCTGCGCCGAATCATCGGAGATGTTCGACGATGAAATGATAGCTGAAGACTTGGCGGTGACGGTCGCGATCACTTGGAGATCGCTATCCGGAGCGAGCGCGACCGAGACGGTCACCGCCTTCCCGTCCAGTACCTCGAATTGCTCCGAAGTCACCGAAGCATAACCGCGCTTGATGATGCGTGCGCGATAGATGCCGTCCGGAACGTCGGTAAAGCGTACCTGGCCATTGTTGCCGGAGAACTCGTTCGTAATGACCGGGCCATCCAGCAAGATGCGCGCGAGCGGCACCGGCTGCTTTGTAGCGGCGTCGGTTATGACGATCCGGATCTCGCCCTGGTCGCTTTGAGCGAAGGCCGTAGCCGGTAGAGTGGTCACGAGTAATACGGCGGCGCAGAGCGACGCTAAAAGACGATGCATCACGATGTACTTAGAATATCCGTATTGGCTTGAGTGCGTGCTGAGAAACGGTGATTACTTTACCGCGCTTCGCGTGTCGATCGAGCCGAGGCGAATGGTGACGGTGGTGCCTTTGCCCGGTGCCGAATCGAGGCCGATTGAGCCACCGGCCCGCTCGACCACACGTTTGGCAATTGCGAGGCCGAGGCCACTCCCGACGATCTCGCCGCGTTCATCGCCGCGATAGAAACGCTCGAACGCATGGATACGCGCGCTCTCGACCATACCCGGGCCTTCGTCGCGCACGGTGATCGTGGTCGCGCCATCAACGTCGCTAGCGCGAAGGTGGATCGCCGAGTCCGGCGCATACTTGAGCGCATTTTCGACAACGTTCCATAACGCTTCGCCGAGTTCGGTGCGGTCGCCACGTATCGAGGAGACGCCCTCAACGCTGTAGTCGATATTTGCGTGCTCGGTAAGGCGGCGTGCGGCGTCGCATTGACTGCGCAGAAGTTCCGCAAGATCGATCTCTTCGCTACGCGGCGGCTGCTCGCCATCAAGTCGCGCCAAGCGCATCAGGTGATCGATCAGGCCGCGCATGTGTTCTTTTTCGAGCGCCATAGTGCCGAGTATCTGGCGGGCGATCGTCGGCTCCTCGAGCGCACCGCGACGCAGGACATCGATGTACCCGGCGATGACGGTAAGTGGCGTGCGCAATTCGTGTCCGGCGTCGGCGACAAACTGGCGCATTCGCTCCTCGACATGCTTGCGCTCGTCCATCGCTCCGACGACGCCCGCGACGGCATCGTTATAGGCGGCTGTCAGCGTCGCGACCTCGTCACCACCGGCCATAACGAAACGGCGTTGCGTGTAGTCGCCGGCGGCGAGCGCCTGCAGTGAACTCGTAACCTCGTTGATTGGCTGCAACGCCTGACGCGCGAACAGACGGCCGACGAACCATGAGAGCAAGATCGCGGCAATGGCAATCGTGATAACCACGCGCCAATATGGAACCAGCGAGATCAACAACAGTGGCAAGGACCATGAGAAAGCAACGTAACCGCCGGTCACGGTTGCGATCGAAAAGCGTTCCGGCTGAGAAACGTCGGGCGCCGCTGCGCGAACGTAGACCTGCTGTTTGTTGCCTTGCGTGACCGTCAGTGTCTCGTGGTAAACAAGGCCGCCTACGGTGCGACGACTCGGAGGCGGAGAGAAAAATGGGGGACCCGGCGGAACACCGGGCGAGAGCATGCGCGGCAACCACACGAAGGCCTGTTGGCGGGCGCGCTCGTGCGGTAACGAGGTCTTCCCGGCAACGGCGGCATCGAGCGAACTCGGATGCACCGTCTTATCGCCTGCGAGGAATGTGCCCTTCGTATCGTAGACGGCGACCGCAAGGCCGAGCCCGGAGATCGCCTTTACGATATCCGGGGCAGCCTTCTTGAGCGGAATACCGTCTTCGAAATTCTGTTCGGCGATTATACGTGCCTCTTCGTGCTTCGCAAACGCGATGTCGCGCGAAAATCCGGCGAGTTCGTAGACGAGCGCAATCGACGAAGCAAGGATCACGATAAGCACCGTGATCCCCAACAGGGTTGCGTAGAGCGCCGAGAGGCGCGAAGCGATGGATGAACGCACGAGTTACTGCGAGAGACCGTACCCGACGCCACGCACCGTGCGAATGAAGGACGGGTCGTCGCCGCGATCGAGTTTCGCACGAAGATACGAAATATACGTCTCGACGATATTCGGGCCGCCTTCGAAGTCGTGCCCCCACACCAGCTCGAGCAGATGATCTTTGCTGAAGACGCGTCGTGGCTCGCGCATGAAGACCGCGAGCAGATCGAACTCGCGCTGTGTCAGTTCGATGCGATCCTTGCTGCGGAACACTTCGCGAGTATCCGGGCCAAGCGCGATCTCGCGCCAACGCAACAAGTTCTCCTCGATTAACTGCGGGCGACGCAACTTCGCTTGTAGCCGCGCAATCAGTTCCTCAAAGATGAATGGCTTGACGAGATAGTCGTCGGCGCCGGCAGCAAGGCTCTGGACTTTGTCAGCGGTCTCGCCCTTGGCGGTAAGCATCACGATCGGAGCTTGGGTGATCTCGCGAAGCATGGGTAAGAGCGTGATCCCATCGATCTTCGGCATCATGATATCGAGGACGATGATCTCCGGTTCCCACTCGCGGACGAGCGCAAGTGCGGCCTGCCCGTCGGATGCGGTTCGGACGGTGTAGCCTTCGCGGCTGAGGCCGAGTTCGAGCATTTCGCGGACCATGCGATCATCGTCCACTACCGCGACGCGAGCGTGTTGCTGCATTTCCATTGTTACGGTGCATCGTGCCGCCTCACCCTGTGAGAGGGCTGAAGTGGGCCTGGTTTATGCGGCGGATCGCACCGTCAGCGGGGCATAAGCACGCTGACCGCTGACCAACTGTGCCCGCTCGATCGACTCGAGCGGATGCGTAACCAGCGTAATCCCCAGAACAGCGAGTTCCGCCACCAGCGCATCGCCCGGAAGCCAGTTCGCAAAAAGGTGGACCGTGCCGTCGCCGCCAGCCAGCGCCAGTTGCGCAAGAACGTCGCCGAGCGAGGCCGACCCTCGAGCCCGGAGCGGCGCCATTACTCGAACATCGAAGGCGGAGACGGTCCAGCCGGATACGACAAGCAAGAGGCGGTCGAGATCCTGGGCCGAGCGCCCCTCAAAATCTACCGCAGCGGCACGGACTGTGGCGGCAAGGGCCGCACCGGTCTGCGCATGGAGCGTGGCCGGAGCCGTCAGAGCCTTGGTGCCGGTGCCGATGAAGGCGCCTGAGCCGATGAAGTACGGATACATGCTCCGAGTAAAGAGCATCTCGATGCCAACTGGGTGGCATAGAAAAGATTTGGGGCGCCGCAACGCGACGCCCCTGCCCACCACCCGATGTTGTGGAACCCTCCTAAGCGGAGGAAGCGTGTCTGATGACGGTCCGCTCCGGAGCCGCCGAGCGGGCAAAGAGCCCAAGCATAGCGTCGACCGCATCAGGATCCCACTGCGTGCCGCGACCCTCGGCGAGAATCTTTAATGCGGCCCGTGGTGCGATCGGCTTGCGATAGGGACGCTCGCTGATCATTGCGTGAAAGGCATCGGCGACGGCGACGATCCGCGCCTCAACCGGGATATCCGAGCCGGCCAACCGGTCGGGATAGCCGTGCCCGTCGTAGCGTTCGTGGTGTGCACGCACGATCGACGCCGTCCGAGCAAGCGACGGAATCTGCTTGAGAATCCGCTCGCCGGCGGCAGCATGATCACGCATCACCGTCCACTCGGCGGCATCGAGCGGACCGGGCTTAAAGAGGACCGCGTCCGGCGTACCGATCTTGCCGATATCGTGCAGCACTGCGCAGAGTTCGATGAACTCACTGGCAACCGCGTCGTAGCCCATCGCTTCAGCCAGACGGCGCGTCCATTCACCCGTAGCACGAGAGTGCGAACAGGTCGCGCTATCACGCTCGGCGAGCATGGCAAGGAGCGCGTCGGCACCCTCAGCAGAGAGCACAGGCTGCGGGCCGACGATATTGCGCAACGGGGCGAGTGCCCGGTCGATCTCACCTTTGAGGATTTCCAATGTCGCCAGCAACCGACCGTGATCGACTTCGAAATCACGGGCGGCCCCAGCGATAGCGTGGCAAGCGGCTCCGGCCAACTGTGCGGCAGATGCCGGTCCGAACCGCTTGCCCTCGCGCTCAGCCCACGTTGCGAGGCCAACCGGCTTCGCGACCGCAAGCGAGAGGCAGATCCGATCGAGGAGAACCTCGAGCGGCATATCGATCGACGGGTCCGCGACCAACGCGGCGTCGTGGAGGTGTTCGACGGCGGGCGCTAAGAGCGACCTCGGCGTCGATCCAAGCACTCTACCGACACCGGCTACGGTAAGCACAGACATGTTCAGCGGTGTCCGCTCTAGCCGATTTGGGCAGGCGGATCGATGAGCAAGATGATGACCGCGACGATGGCACAAACAGTGATCATGAATGACTCCAAGTAAGATCTTGTTGCTATGACCTTACCGGGTAACCGCCCACCGCGTCTCTAGTGAAATTTCACTAGAAAGTTTTCAGAAGAGCTAGATGACGCCTAGTCTCTGGGCAGCGACCACGGCTTCGTGCCTGCCGTGGCAGCCGAGTTTCTCCATAACGTTCTGAATGTGGGCCTGGACCGTATAGACCGAGCGTCCTGTCTCATGCGCAATTTCCTTCGGCGTCGAACCATTCGCGAGACTCCTTAAAACAGCAACCTCCGCCCTCGTCATGGAGACGTTTGCGGCGCCGGCTCCTTCCTTGAGGACCCTCGAAATTGCGGATTCCATAAGGATCGCGTAGCCGCCGTAACCGAACGTCCGAAGTGGCTCAAGCTCCTCCGTCAAAGAGTCCGCATCGAGGGCGTGCGACTTCGCCATCTTCAAACATCGGGTAACGGCGATAGCGAAGCAATCGATCTGCGGGTCACCCTTCGTGTCCACCCCCTTAAGGATTCGCGCAGCCGCAGTGTGGCGACCGGCAAGTCCCTCTGCCAACGCACAAAACAACAACGGTATCGCACGGCCGAAGAAGCTTAGCGCCGTAGGCGAGGCCGCCGCTTCATATTTCAAGACCTCAGCAACGATGCGTCCGGACTCCGCTACGCGTCCATCCGCCGCGGCAAAAATCGCGCATTGTGATCCCGCCATCACTTGGTTTGCAACGGGACCAAGCTTGTGCCAGAGATCCGCGAGCAGGCGATACGCTTCAGCGAAGCCGCCTTCCCACGAGCGACGTAAGGCGCGGGAAACCGCCGCATACTCCAGTTTCCTCGGATCACTCGTTCGCAAGTCACCCAACTGCCGCTCGAGAGCGAGTACGCGCTCCACATTGCCGCGTCTCGCCTCCGCGCCCAGCAGTTGCAACGTTGCCAACTGCATGTCGGGACGATCACCCGATTTGACCGCTGCCTGATGCGCCTGTTGCGCATACCACAGATGCTTCGCGCGGTCGTTGTAAACGCTCGACATGACATTAGCGATCGCCTGATATGCGCGGCCTGCAAGCGTAAGCTGTCCCTCAGCTTGAGCCAGGTCGCCTGCCGTAAGCAAATATTGGAGAGCGCGGCCGTGGTCGCCGATCTCAACGAGACTCAACGCCACCCTCTGGAGTATCCGCGCCCTAACGCTGCGGTCATCCGTCGTATCCGACGCATCCAAGGCAAAGTCGACCGCCCGTTGGCGCTCGACGTCATGCGCGATCCGGGCGAAGTGGATGGCTAATAGAGACGCTGCCTCGCCCCGAATGTCCATTGAGAGATCGGCGTCTCGCATCAGCTCCATCAGGGCCGCCGACGAATCGCCACCTCGATTGAGGATATTGCGCCCAACGCGCAAAAGCAGAACCGCACGTAGCCCCGGATCCTCACTCCTTGCAATAGCTCGATTTAAGAGCTTCTCGCCTTCCTCGTATCGCCCGGCGCCTATCTCAATCATTCCACGCAGAGCCATCGATACGGCGTGCTCCGGACGTCCGGCCGTTCGAATTGCCGACACAGCAAAGCCGATGGCGTCGCCGTGACCTCCGTCGAACAGCAGCAACCCGAATTGATCAAGTAGCGCCTCGACTTCGTCCCATGCGCCCGCCGCGACGAACGCAGATAGCGCCTCGGGATATTCCTCCCGGCGTATCAAGACTGCGGCAATGACGCACCTACGTTCTGCAACTATCGCGGCGCCGGAGAGTTCCATTTCGTGCATGATGAAATCCCGGAAGAGGTCGTGCATCCGATAGACGCGCTTCTTCTCTACGTGCGGAACGATGAACGCCACGCGGTGACGCAGTGCTTCGATGGTCCCGAATGCATCGTCGTAGCCGATCGCTTCGAGAATGGCGATCTCGATCTCGGGTAGCAGAGCGCAAGTAGCGAGCAGTTCCCGATCCGCGTCGTCGAGCGCATTATAGACTTGCTCGGCGAGATACTTGTAGACCATCTCGCGCGTCACCGCTTGTACGTTTCGCAAATCGAGCGAACGAATAGACGTACGCAAGGCGAACGCGAGTGCGGTCGGCCAGCCACCGGTAAGGTCGACTAGCGCCTCCAGTTCTTCGTCACGCACACCGACCCTCGACGCGCGTGCGGTACTGCGTGCTTCCTCTGCAGTAAACGCGAGATCGGTCTCATCGATGGCGAGATCCATCTCTTGGTAGGCAAGCCACGAACCGACCGGCAAGTCGAGGAACGAGCGCGAGGCGATGATCCACCGCACGCGACCCTTGGTTCGTTCGACGAGCGATGCAAGAAACGCCGAGACCTGACGCTCGCCCTCGGCGATATGCAAATCATCGATAACGATCGTGCCGCCGAAGGTCTTGATGTGTGCGTGCAACCACATCGCAAGTTCCGCGCCGGCAGTGGTTGAGTCGCGAGCCGAGTCGTAGGCGGTGACGAGCGTCTTGCGCGCGTCGGGCGCGATCTCCGTAAGCGCTTCACTGAAGCCACGCAGGAAGCCGAGTAATGTGCCGTTGTCGGCATGTAGATCGTAGCGAACGACCGGCGTCGTAACGCCATCGAGATACTGCCGGAGCGCCGTAGACTTTCCATAGCCCGCCGGGGCAACGATCAGGACAACGCGCTGCTCAGCGGCAGCCGCAATGCGATCAACCACGCGCGGACGATAGATCGGCGTGAAAACGCCGCCCGCATCGATCCGCCCGTCAGCCCGAACCGGTCGTATCATTGGTCGCCCCAGTATGTTCCGGTAGTCGTACGCTCGTCAACCCCGGTCAGGCGCGGGCATCCAGGGGGGGACGATACTCCTCTTCGCCACCGTAAAAGCCAAGCAAATGTTCTTCGAGCTTCAGCAAAGACAACCGGCGATCGAGCGCCGCATAGTCGTCACCGAAATCGACCCGAAAGGCATCGAAGTCGGCTTTGCTCTCCCATACGTCAACGGTCACATAGACGTGGCCGTCATCTTTGTGACGGAAGAGTCGGGTCCGCCGAAAGCCCGGATGCCGCCCGAAGAGCTCGGCCCAAGGCCCAGCAGGTCCGTAGGCGTGTTCAAACGCACGGGCTTGGGTCGGATGGACACGATAGCGATAAAAAATTTCAATCACGGTGCGTAAGACCCAGGATCCGGCACGTTGCCTGTGCCGATCCGCTGCGAGAGGAAGTACGCGATCATGGCGCCTTCCCACTGCAATCGCGGCGCTAGCCACGCTCGATCGGATGGACACGTCAGCTCGCCGAGTTCGAGGACGAGGGCGCCTTTGCGGTCGTTTACCTGGCGAAAGCCGTAGTAGTCCCGGAGGCCGTCGGTAAAGTTGTCCGGCATGAATCGAAACGGGAAATAGCGCGAATACAGCGCGCGCCACGCGTCGGCCATAGACTTATCGCTCGGATGGTGATAGCCGATCGATGCACCCGTCGCACAGGCACGATCGCTGCCGTCAAAGTGAATAAAGATGGCGGCGTCGACATCATAGCTTCCCGTAAAATCGGCAGGTTTCCGAATCACCGAGATGCCGTGTGCTCGAAGCACGCGGGTCGCGGCATCGGCGACAACCGGCGTCCACGCGCGCTCGCCGTTAGCGCCGAGGTTGCAATGATGTTGCGGGAAGTGCGCGCAGCTCGCCGGCCGACCTTCGTGCCCCGCCGAGATGAGCACATTCGCCGCCAGCGCAATCGCCGCCAGCATCACGCCGGGCTCCCCACCAACTCCATCAACGATAACGACGGTTCACACTGCAACTCCGCTTG
>CAJDXE010000077.1_pt1 | contig 12711 bp, 15 predicted proteins | sample 7391781 | NCBI WGS metagenome assembly CAJDXE01 (sample SAMEA7055730, study PRJEB34461) | soil metagenome | biome: terrestrial ecosystem; feature: Peninsula; material: soil | place: Antarctica | collected 2016
ATTAAAATGGTTTCACTCACACCGCATCCCTTCGCTCTAGGTCAGGCGAAGCCCGGTCGCCAATCCCGCGCGCATGGAGAAACCCGTTTGGCAGGTTCGTGCCTCGGAATACGTCGTGAAGTCACCGTACATGCGCCTGCGCAGGGACGAGGTCGTCCTGCCGAACGGTACCGTAATCGAGGACTATTATATTCGCGAGTCCGACGGCTTCGCGATCATCTTCGCGCTGACCGAATCCGGCAATGTCCTACTCGGGCGAGAGTACCGCTACGGCGCCGATGCGATCGGCTATGAGTTGCCGGCCGGAACGCTCTCACCCGGCGAAGATCCGCTCGATTGCGCGCGTCGCGAACTGCGCGAAGAGACCGGTTACGATGCATCGGCATTTGAAGCAATCGGCAACTGGTATGCCGAGCCGGTTCGCTCCGATGCCCGATGCTATGCCTATCTCGCGCGCGGTGCTCGCTACGCCGGCCCACAGATCCTCGATCCAAGCGAACACATCGAGGTCGAAGAGGTGAGCCTCGAAGAGCTACGCGCGATGCTGGGCGACGGACGGATGCATTCGATCTCGTCGATCGCCGTCGCTTATAGAGCGCTCGCAATCTTGGCGGCGCGCTGAAAGCACATCGTCCCACTACAGTGCTGTTCGCGTCAGTGCGCGCAGACTTCCTACGGTCCCGAACGGATAGACGCGGTCCTCGCCGCAAGCGACGGCGCTGAGGGAATTGACGTGTGCACCGAACGAGCGAACGGCGCGCGAGCATGCGTCGCTGCGGATGTCGAGGCCGGTGGAGTACGGCGTAAGCGCCGGTGCGACGATGAGCCGCTCGCCTCCGAGTACGACCGGGATGCTGCGTCCGCCACCGAGCCGCATGCTCGGATGAAGATGCCCGATGATGCATCGCACGCCGCTCGCCGGAGGAAGGTCGCCGTGGATCAAGAGCCAGCCATCGCGTTCGATCGCTTCTTCGGTCCTTCCGACGACGTTGCGGCCGCGCGAACGGCCCTCGTGATTGCCGGCGATCGCTACCGTCGGGCAGTGCGTCTGCAACGTCGCCATTGCATCACCGACGACGCGCGTCGCGCCGTCGCTCATTCGCGACGAATGGACGATGTCGCCTAGAAGCACCATCTCACGTGCGGCGTAGCGCGCGATCGCAGTGACGAGTACCGCAAGTGTCTCCGCCGTCGACCATAGCGGGAGCGCGCCACCGATCACATCTTCGTAGCCGAAGTGTACGTCGGCAGCGATCAGCACGCGGCTTGCTTCCAAGAGCACGAGGCCGTGCGGGAGCGCGATCACGCCGGGCGCAATCGCAAACTGTTCCGAGGCCGGGCGAGCCTTCACGACCATCGCAGTTCCAACTGCGCCTGTGGAACGGCAGGCTCGTTCATCTCTTGCTCGCCGAGCAACTGTAAGACGCGATCATGCAACGCCTCAACCATCGTCGCGCGATCCTCCATCACGACCGAATCGCCGAACGATGAAGTGATGATGCCGAACGTGAAGGGCGATGCTGCCGGGGGATGGATGACCCGTGGCTCGGCTTGCAAGCCCGCGACATAAGCGAGCGCACCGGGCAAGTCGAGCAGATCACGTGTAACCGTTCGCCACGTCTCGCGCAGCAACGGAAACTGCGGGTCGCGGGCGGCAACGCGATCAAGAATGCGTGCGGCATTCCAGCTCTGTGTCCCGCGGCGCAAGGTTCGTCCGGCAGCCCGGCGCAAGACCAGCAGACCGGTATTGGCAACATAGCGGAAGTGATTGCGCAACAGGTTCGAGTTTCGAATCCCGACGCGTACGTCGGCTTCGAGACCGGCCGGAGCGAGCATGCGCGCCCATTGCGCATCGGCCATCTTCTTCCCCACCGGCAGCGTGATCAGGAAGCCGTTGTCATCGGTACTCAGCGACACATCGGAGCGCGTATGTGCAAAGATGCGTACGCCGATGCCACGCGCCAACGTCTCGTTGATTCGGCGTCCAGCACAGGTGTGAAAGACCCCAACCTGTTTGCCGTCCATGAGATAGATTTCGATGATCGGCCGGCCCGGTTCGGGCACCGCTGAGATGGCGCGCTGTTGCGCGATATAGCGCACCACATGGGCCGCCTCGTCGCCCTCGAGCGCGTAGCGTTCGCGCAGCCATGCGAGCGCAACGCGCACGCCGTCCGGTATTCTCCGCGCAACGCCGCTGCGCAGATCCGCAACCTCTGCAGCGAGGGCAGTCCCAATGCCCTTCATGTGCGAACTCCACTGCGGAATCGTTGGGCGCCCGACGAACGGCTCGACGGTCACGCCGCGCGATCCGATCTCCTTGACCTTAAACGTGCGCCCATCGATAACGAAGGTCTCGCCGATGCGCAGTCCGTTGACGAAGCCCTCCTCGACGCGCCCGACATCGCCTCCACCTGCGATCCGTACCATGGCCTGCTTCTCATCCGGGATCGATCCCACGTTCTCGAAGTACGCCGCGCAGCACTCGCGGCCGAGGCCGTAGATCGCCTCTCCGTCGAAGCCGAGTCGCAGGGCGTGCGCCTCGTCGCCGCCGATACCGCCGCCGGAGAGATACTGTGCGCACCGCACCACATCGGCGCGATCGAGACCGACATAAGGCAACGCACGTCGCGCGATCGCGACGATATCATCGATGGCGACGCGCTTGTCGTAGCAGACGTTCATCACCATCCATTGTGCAAGCACGTCGAGCGGCGCTTCGGGGATCGCGATCTCCTCGATACGCCCATCCGCGATGCACCGTCGCGTCGCCGCGGCCTCGATGATATCGTCGCGATCCTGCGCCATCACGACGCCCTCGGCGATGGCGTCGGGACGATGCCCGGCACGCCCAACTCGCTGCAGGGTTGAAGTGACGCCGCGTGCGCCCCCGATGATGATCACGCGATCGATCCAGCCGATGTCGACGCCGAGTTCGAGGCTCGAGCTACAGACGACGGCGCGCAGGCGACCGGCACGCAACTCTGCCTCAACGCGATGGCGCACGCTCCGCTCGAGTGCGCTATGATGCACACCGATTCGCCGGTCCGAGGCTCTGGTGGTCTGTAACTCCTCAGTGACGTCGGAGAGCCCCATCTCCAGCGCGACCCGTTCGGCTTGACTGCGCACGTTGGTAAAGACCAGCGCGGTGCCCACTTCGTTTGCGCTCGCGAGCGCCGCACGCGCCACCGTCGTCAGCGGTGCGACCGCGCCGGTAAACGGCGCTTCAATCTTCAACCGGATCGAGCGAAGACCGCGGCAATCGACGATCTCACACGGGCGGTCGACGCCGGCGACGTACTGTGCGACCCGTTCGAGCGGTGCGACCGTCGCGGAGAGCCCGATGCGAACCAGGGGTGCGGGAACAAGTTGTTCGAGCGATTCGAGCAAGAGTGAGAGATGCGCACCGCGTTTGTTGCCCGCTATCGCATGGACCTCGTCGAGTATCACCGTCTCGACGTTCTTCAGCGTACGGCGAAACGAGTCCATCCCCAACATTACCGCCAACGATTCCGGAGTCGTGATGAGGATATGCGGCGGACGCGACTGCATCAGCCGGCGCTCCTCACTCGGCGTATCGCTCGTGCGCACGCCCGTACGCACGAAATGTTCACGAATCCGTCCACGGCGCAGGCGGCCACGCTCGCTGTTCGGTCGTTCGAGCAAGCCCATCTCGCGCAGCGGCCGACGCACATTATGCTCGACATCATACCCGAGGGCGCGAAGCGGCGAGATGTAGAGCGCGTAGGTGCGCGCGAAGAGTTCGTCACGATCGCGCCGGTGCGCAAGCGCAGAAAAGACGGGCAAGAACGCGGCCAGCGTCTTCCCCGTCCCCGTAGGCGAGCAGATCAGGTGACTACGGCGTGCGATCCCGAACGGCAGTGCCAACGTCTGCGGTGGCGTCGCCGTGGCGAGGTGCGCTGCGCACCAGGCCGCAACGTCAGGATGCAGATCGTGCGTAATTACACCGCGCCGAAGGTATCGCTGGTGAGATCAAGGGTGATCTGGAGATGATCGGTCTCGTAGTCGCCGCTACCGGCTGACCGACGTGAGGTCGTGTCTTCGTAGACGGAGATCGGCGCAGACTTAGCGACGTTATAGGTGATCTTGCCGTCCGTCGTCGAGGTCGTGCCCTGCCCGGTCTTGTCTCGGGTCAGGACCTGCTCGGTGATCTTCGCAATCGTACCGTCATTTGAGTCGACGGTGAAATCGGATTTGATAGAACCCGACGGAACATCATTGGCGATCTGCCAGTGATTCTTGGCGTCGAGCTTCGACGTATCGAAGAAGCCGCGGCCGAGCAGTCGAAGCGCCGCATACTCTTCTTGGTTAACGGTCTTGGTTGGGTCGCATTTGACGCCGGTGTCGCCATAGATCGCACATTTCGCAGGCTCGGCGACGCGGGTTCCACGTGCCGTCTGGCTGACCGAGACGACCAAGCCTCCGTCGCTCGCCTCGGCAAGCACATCGACCGTGATGTTGCCCTTGTCGGTGACTGAGCCGCGGTCATCGAGCGTGCCGCTGGCCGGCCCACCGTCGAGACCGGAGTCGTGTTGCGTAAGATCGGTGCTCATCGAGTACGTGTACGCATAGACGAGGTGGCGTAACGATGCCGGAGCCGGGGCAGTATCGGCCGCGGCCACGTGAGGGACGAATGCAAGAATGAGCATGGGAAGAATGACGCGGACGATATTTTTCATGTGGCGGGTCTTCCGCCAAAGCGGGCGCTCGTACCTACAGAACGACCTTACGCATAAGCGTCGATATGCTGGCCGAGCCCGATCGAGGCGGCGAGCTGGGCGCCGATGGCGGAATCGAGGTTTTGGACGGCCTTGAGCACGCCGACATCGACCTGCGCACCCGTATTGGAGAGCGAAAGGGCGGTGGAGAGACCGGCTACGTCCATTTAATGAGGCTCCTCGAAGCGAAACTTCCGTATAGGATATCGGTAAATAAGGATAAGAACAACAGCCGTTTTGAGGTAGCCATGAACCCGATGGTCGGAACTTTCGTCAAACTGACTCTAGCGGTCGCGGCCGCCCTCGTCGCCCTCTTCGTCCTGTTCATGGTGCTCAAGGTCGTCTTGGTCGCCGCGATCATCGCCGGCGTGGTCATCGGCGGGCTCTTCCTTGTAAACATGTTTCGGAAGCCGCGCCCACGGCTTCCCGTCGCTCGCTAGCCCAACGAGGGAGCTAGCCCTCCTCGTCGAGCCAGGCCGCCAACGTAGCGTTCACCCGCTCCGGCTCTTCGAGCATCGGCATGTGACCGCTACGCTCGCACGTTGCCAGTCGCCCCCGTTTAAATGCTGCGGCCACCCCGGCCGCCTCAGACACCGGTAAGAGCGCATCGTGTGCGCCGACCACGACAAGTACCGGCATCTCCAGATCTTCCGCGATATCCTCCGCGTTCGAGCGCTCCGCCATGCCCCGCAGTAGCGCCGCCGCCCCGATCGGCCCGTTCTTATGCGCGATCGCCGCAACACGTTCATGCAACATCGTCGGCGCGCCGGGCGCAAACAAGCGTGGCGAATAGAACGCGAACGCCGGTCCGATCGAGTTCGTCGCCTCCGTTTCGCGCGCAAGTTCTTCGCGCCACTGAGCTCTCTCCGACGTATCCGCCGCCGTCGTCGATCCGATGAGTGCTAGCCGCCGGACGCGCTCCGCATACATCCGCGCAAACGCCAACGCGACATATCCACCCATTGAATGACCGATGATCGTCGCGCGCTCGATGCGCAGTGCATCGAGTAGCGCCGCCACATCGCCCGCCAAGGCGATGACGCGATGTGTCCGCGCGAGCGCATCGACTTGTGCACTCCAGATATCGCGCGTTAACAGAAATCCGTGAAGTAGCACGATCACGTCGCCATCGCCGCGTTCATCGAGTTCTATCGTTGCGTCGTCCATCGAAACTTGCATTGTACGCGCTAATACGGTATAAGGTAGGCAACAACCCTGGCCGAACGTCGGCTAGAGAAAGGATGACTCCAGAGTACAATGGCAGTCAAACGTAAAAAGAAGGCAGCTCCTAAAGCTGCTGCAAAGGCCGCGCCGAAAAAGCGCACCGTCCGCAAGTCGGCCGCAAAGAAGACGACGACTCGCAAGAAAACCACCCGCAAGAAAGCAACGCGCAAGAAGGCCGCTAAGAAGGCCGGCGGACGCAAGAAAGCGACCCGCAAGAAGGCTACTCGCAAGAAGAAAGCCACGCGCAAGAAGGCCACTCGCAAAAAGACGACGCGTAAAAAGGCTACTCGCAAGAAAGCCACGCGTAAGAAGGCCACCCGCAAGAAAGCAACGCGCAAAAAGGCAACGCGCAAAAAGGCCGCTCGTAAACCGGCCGCCCGTAAACCGGCCGCTCGCAAGAAGACGACGCGCCGCAAAGCAACTCGTAAAAAGGCTGCATAACCCTCGGGATCAACGTCCATTCGGCGAGTCGCACGACGTGCGGCTCGCTCTTTTTTTGTCTCGTGCTAGACGGTGCGCACAATCGGTTTAAAGCCCGCCAAATAAGCGAATGCGCCCACCGTGAGGGCGCCCGCAATGATGAACGCAGGGTGCATCCCGATGATCGAGGCAAGGCTTCCGACGATCAGTGCGCCGCCCGGAACGATGCCGAGCGCAATCATCGTATAAACGCTGATTGCGCGCCCACGTACATGGTCGGGGCTGAGCGTTTGAATGAGCGTGTTTGACGCACCGAGGAACGTCAGCGTCGCAGCACCGATGACGAAGATTACCGGTAGCGCAATGGCGACGCTCCAGCAGAAACCGAGCGCAACAACTCCGGCTGCGATAACCACGCCGCTCCACAACCAGATCGTCCCACGGCGCTCGCGACTGCCGAGATGTGCAGTCAGTAAGGCGCCGACAAATCCGCCGGCGCCGGCCGCGGTGTACGCCCAGCCGAGTTGTCCGGCATCGCCATGGAGGACGTTCACGATGAACGCCGGCAAGAGCGTGCTATAGGGACGAACCAGCAATGCGGTGACGACGAACGCACCGACGACCCAGGCGAGGATGCGGTGTCCGAAGATGAAGGCGATGCCATAGCGGATCGACTGCAGCATCGGCTCGCGCCGTTGCGTTGACGGAGGCGACGGCTTCATGTAGGCCACTGCAACGACCACCGCCAGCGTTGCTACAGCGTTGACGAAGAACGCGCCGTCGACGCCGATCCGCGCGATCAAGATCGCCGCGATCGCGGGGCCGATCACGGCCGGCGCATTAAAGGCGACCGAGTTCAACCCGATGGCGTTGCCGATATGGGCGCGATCGACCAGCATCGGGACCCAGCTTTGGCGCGCCGGCGAGTCGAACGACTGTGCCGCGGCGTTAAGCGCCGAGATCCCGATCAGTCCGGCGATGCCGACGTGGAAGATGCCCGTGCCGATAGCAAGCGCCGCCGCCGCTAGCGACATCACGATGTTTGTCCATAGCAGCACGCGCCGCCGTGGATAGGTGTCGGAGACGACGCCGGCGATCGGCGAGGCGATAAAGACCGGAATCGCGCGCGACGCGCCAAGAAAGCCGAGATAGAGTGCGGCTTGATGTGCTGATCCCGCGATGGTTGCGACGTAGTATCCGAGCGCGGTGAACTGCATCCACGTCCCGAGATTGGAGACGAGAAGGCCGAACCAGAGCAACCGGAAATCGCGAAATTTGAGCGAGGCCAAAAGCGCTTGACGGCGCGGGGGTAGAGCTCGCTCGGGCCCCTGATTCACTTCGCCCGCGCGCGCACGGCGGCGAGGATCGCCGCAACCGAGGCCGGTTGACCGAAGGTAGCCGTGTCGAGCGCCAAGTCATATTGATCGGTCTGCCCCCAGACGAGGTCATACCACTCGTAGAGGTAGGCGCGACGGGCGGCGTCGATGCGCTCCACCTCGGCGACCGCCGTCTTCTCGTCCACCCCGGAGCCGTCCATCACGTGATGGACCCGCCAGTCGCGGGGCGCGTGCATAAAGACCCGAAGCACATCAGGCCGCCGCCCGAGGATCGCGCTCGCGGCCCGTCCGACCAGCACGACATCGCCATGGGCAGCATACTCGCGAACGGCCGATCGCACTTCGCGCAGGCACCGCTCGTCGAACGACTCCTCGGTTGAGGCCATCGCCATCTCGGGGGTCGCGAGTTCCAATCGGCTCATAAACCGCTCGCCGACACTACGGCGCGAATCTTCGGTCGCTTCGACCTCCTCGGGTGAGGTCTCCAGGCGTTTCGCCACGACCACCGGGAGTTGTTCGTCGACGAACTCGTAGCCGAGCGCAACGGCAACGTCGCGTGCGATTGCAATCGCACCGGCGCCGTACTCGTTCGAGATGGTGACGATCATGATTGATACTCTCTACCCGCGCGGAGCCGCGGCGCCCTGCGTGGAACGTGCCCGGCGATGCCTATCGTCCGCACGCGCGAACTGCGCAAGGTCTTTCGTACGGTCAAGCGCGCGCCCGGTACACTCGGCGCTGTGCGCACCCTCTTCTCGCGCGAGTACGAAGAGAAGGTCGCCGTCTCGGGGATCAATGTCTCGCTCGAAGCGGGTGAGTTGGTCGGGTACATCGGCCCCAACGGCGCCGGTAAGTCGACGACCATCAAGATGCTCACCGGCATCCTGATGCCAACCTCCGGTGAGATCGAAGTCGCCGGGCTGGTGCCGCACGCGCGGCGACGCGAGAACGCCAAGAACATCGGCGTCGTCTTCGGCCAGCGCAGCCAGCTCTATTGGGATCTACCGCTGGTTGAATCGTTCGAACTGCTCCGCGCAATCTACGCCATTCCGCGCGACCGCTACAAGCAAAACCTCGCGTCGTTCGTCGAGTTGCTCCAGATGGACGAGTTCATGCGCACGCCGGTACGCCAGCTCTCGCTCGGGCAACGGATGCGCGGTGACTTCGCGGCGGCGATGCTCCATGATCCGCGTATCGTCTATCTCGACGAGCCGACGATCGGTCTCGACGTGGTCGCCAAGGAAGCTATCCGCACGTTCATCACCAAGGTCAATGCCGAGCGCGGGACGACCGTGATCCTCACCACCCATGATCTTGCGGACGTCGAGCGCCTCTGCCGCCGCATCGTCCTGATCGACAAGGGCACGTTGATCTACGACGGCGATATCGAGCGGATCAAGGCGCAGTACGGCACCCATCGCACGCTCGTCGTCACCTTCGCAAGCCCGGTCGAACATCCGACGCTCGAGGGCGCGCTCCTCACCGAGAGCGACGGCACCACCGCACATTTCCGCTTCGATCGCCATCGCGAACGGGTCGACATCTTGATCGGGCGAGTCGCGTCCCAGTATGAAATTCGCGATGTCAGTATCGAAGAACCGGAACTCGAATCCATCATCCGTCGCATCTACGTTGAAGGCTACGACACAGGAGCAACCGCATGATCGTCTCCAGCGGCACCAAGAAACCGAAGATCCATTCCAGCGCCTACATCTCGCCGGCATCAACGATCTCCGGCGACGTCGAGATCGGCTCGGGCTGCGCGGTGTTGCACGGCGCGATCATCACCGCCGAAGGTGCAAAGGTGACGATCGGTTCGGACACGGTCGTGATGGAGAACGCCGTGCTCAAAGCCAGCGGCGGTACGGCGATTCAGTTTCCGCTGACGATCGGCGAGCGCTGCATCGTCGGACCCGGCGCATACCTCGTCGGTGCAACCGTCGGCGAAGGTTGCTTCGTCGGCGCCACGACCCGCCTCGGCAACGGCGAGTCGCTTGCCGACGGCAGCTCAAACATTGCAAGTGCCGATGCGGCCTTCTTCGCTGCGGTCTTCAACCTCGAGGGCGAGGAGGATCTGTACGGCCGTGCGGCCCAGACCTACGCGAAGTCTCTGCGCAAGACGCATGCTCAAGATACACGTCTCGACGAGCATAAGAACATCAAGCCCCCGGCGCGCCGTAGCATCGGTGACGAGCCACCGCGCACGCAGGAGACCGATGTCGGTGGAGTCGTCGATGCAATGATGCTGGAGCTCGCGGAGATGGAGCACCGCCGTCAGGATGCGATCAAGAAAACTCGCGGATGAATCTCGAGCCCTACGTCGAGTTCGCGAAGAAAGCGTTCGCACGCGAATCGACCTACCGCATGGAGGTGGTGACCGAGGTCGCCTCGCTGGTCCTGCGAGTCTATTTGTTGCGCATGGTGTGGACCGCGCTCTACGCGCAGAACGCGGCGCCGCTCAACCTGCCGCTCCATTCGATGATCACCTATGCGACGGTTGCGTTGCTCATGTCGCTGATATTGGAAGTCGACGGCACGCGGATGATTCGTGATCAGATCCGCGAGGGGCAGATCGCTACGACGTTGATGAAGCCGATCAGCGTGCCCGCCTACTTCTTCGCGGACGGCTTCGGTAACACGGCCCTACACGCGATCCTCGTCGTACCATCGTTACTCTTTGCCTTGCTCCTGGTGCACATCGACGTACCGGGTCCGGCAACGCTCGGCATCTTCTTCCTCTCGTTTGCGGTCGGATATATGGTCAACTTCTTCGTCAACTTCACCATGAACGCGGTCGCATTCTGGACGCTCGAGACCTTCGCGTTGCAGTTGATCGTGCGTTGGATCAGCGATCTACTCTCCGGCCAAATCATCCCGCTGACGTTCGTGCCCGGCATCTTCGGCACGCTGGTGATGGCGTTGCCGTTCGCCGCGATCTACAGCACGCCGCTGCTCATCTACGTCGGCGTAATTCCGCCGTCAGGCTGGGCGTATGCGCTCGCCTTCCAAGTGATGTGGCTCGCGGTCTTCGCATGCAGTAGCATGCTGATCTGGCGCGCCGCCGCCAAACACGTCGTCATCCAAGGAGGATGAGGATCGCGCCTAGGCGTGATGGTGGTTGGGTGTATGGCGCTCTCTCGCTCGGACGTTCGTCGCGCCCCATCCCGGGGCGCTTCTACTCGTTCGCTTTTTCACAACGTTCAAAGGAAGTCGCCATCCATGGCGATTGTGAAAAAGTCTAGACGCCTCGCTCTGAGAGCACCATACGCCCAATCACCATCGCGAAACCGGCACAAAACGTGGAGAGCGCATCGCACACCATGTCATCCCGAGCGTAGCGAAGCGAAGTCGAGGGACCGACGAGACGCCCTCCGGAGGAACGAGCGGAGCGGGCGTCTCGAAAGGATCTACACCGCGACGGCGATTGCGGTTGTCGTCGGCTCCGGTACCGGTAGGCCGGCTAGTTGCAGACCTTCGATATGAAATGCGATGGCGCCGCGGATACGTTCTTCAACTTCGGCGTACGACGTGCCAATCGCAAAGCAACCCGGCAGGTCGGGCACTTCTGCACCGAACGCCGCTCCATCACGCACGATCAAGGCAACGTACTTCATAGCGTCGTTCATTATACCAAACCTGCCTGCTTCAGAATAGATAGCCAAAGTGAGCGCGGGACATCTTCATTGGGCCGCCCGGCGATGGTCACCAGGCCATGCTTGATCGGGTGGGCATATTGCCGATGGCTCCCGCGTTGACGGGTAAAATACCAGCCATCGTCGGTAATTCTCTTGATCGCTTCACGATATTTGTGTACCACGTTTGGATATCTGCACGCCGACATCTCGGCGTAGGTCTATCCCACGGCTTTAACCACCCCGCAAGAGGCAAAGCAAGCGAGGGCGCATGCGATCGTAACTCCTCGCCCAACGAAACCGCCGACGGCGAGCGAGGCTACGCCATGAGCTCATCCACGTAGCACCACTTCCAGTCTGCGCCGGGTTCGGCGGACTGCATGACCGGGTGCTTGGTTGCGAGATAGTGCTTGGTGGCGTGCATCTCCGGGCTGCTATCGCAGCAACCGACGTGACCGCAGGTGAGGCACTTGCGCAGTTGGACCCATTGGCCACCGGTCTTCAGGCACTCTTCGCAGCCGTCGGTGTTGCCGGCGCGCGTGGTTGCTTCTTTGAGATGTTCGCAGAGTTTGCTCATGTACGACTCCTTCCCGAGGGCGGGCGCTACGTCCCGCGGAAGTCCCTCGGCGTGCTTGCCGCATACTACCAGTACTGGCGCATCAACATCCTGACGTTCCTCGAGTACCGGGCGAACTTCATCATGTGGTTTGGTTTCACGATCGTCTATCACGCGACCGCGATCGCTGCGCTTTTCGTAACCATGCGACAGTTCCCGACGATGAACACCTGGGACATCAAAGAGATGTTCTTTCTCTACGCGATGTGGATGGCAGGGCACGAGCTGCACAACGCCTTCTTCTTCAACGTCGTCAGCGTACCGGAGTACGTACGCGCCGGTCAATTCGATCGTTTCCTCGTTCGCCCGCTCGACGCGCTCTTCCAAGTGCTGACCGTGCCGTCGCAGCAGTTTCCCGACGGCCTGATCCTGGCGACCGCAACCTTCTGCGTCGCCACCGCTTACGCAGGCGTGAAGATCGATTGGATATTCATCGTGATGGTGCCGTTGATCGCGATCGGCGGCGCGCTGATCGACTTCGGGATATCGCTCCTCGTCGCGGCGCTCTCGTTCTGGTTCGTCCGTGTCGACACGCTACGCTGGGTCGTGATATCGCTCGAGCAAGAGTTCACTCGCTATCCGATCAGCATCTACCAGCGCGGCGTGCAGATCGTGCTTGCCTTCATCCTCCCGTTTGCGTTTATGAACTACTTCCCGGCGACCTATTTCTTGCAGAAGAGCGACACCGGCTTGCACCTCAATCCCTTGGTCGGCTTGCTTACGCCGCTCGTCGGTCTCGTTTGGTT
>CAJDXE010000068.1_pt1 | contig 12650 bp, 6 predicted proteins | sample 7391781 | NCBI WGS metagenome assembly CAJDXE01 (sample SAMEA7055730, study PRJEB34461) | soil metagenome | biome: terrestrial ecosystem; feature: Peninsula; material: soil | place: Antarctica | collected 2016
CGGGAGCGATCTCGCGAATCTTGCGGATCGTTGCTTCGGCGGTACGATGCGGATAGATCCAAACGTAGTCGGTCGTCATCAGCCCACCCGCGGTATCTTCGCCGTACTTCACCAACTCGCGCAGCTCGCCGGCGGTAAACTCATCCATCTCGGCGAGCAAGCGCGACTGCTGCTCCTCGGGGAGTTCGCCGAGCAGATCGGCCGCGTCGTCGGAGTCCATCTCCTCGATGATGTCGGCGGCGCGTTCGTTGCCGATGTCGTCGATCAGCGACTTCTGCGTATCGGCGTCGAGATGTTCGAAGGCGTCGGCTGCCGTCTCATCGTCGAGCGAGCGGACGACCGCGAGCGCCTCACGGCTGGAGAGGTCGCCGATGATCTCGGCGAGCTCCGAGGGGTGCAAACGGGCGAGCTTGCTCTCCTTAACGGAGAGGTGGATCTCGGTGGGATTGATGTCGCGAATCGGCGCGACCGAGTCCCAGGCGATCATCGCCCGGGGAACGCGTGTATAGATGAAGGGCGTGAAGCGCTTGCCGAACGACTTGAGCCCGAGGCGGCGCAGGAGCCCGGCGACGCCGACGTCGGCAGCGACGACGCGTAGGTGCCCGCCCGTGTTGGCGACCTCGATGTCGTTGATACGGACCACTTTGCGCCCGTCGACGTCGACGATCTGCTTGTCGAGCAGGTCAGCGACGAGATAGAGTGCCTCCGCGCCGGGCGGCGCCGGCTCTTTGGGGGCCATGGTGAGGGCAACGACGCCGCCGCGGTCGATGTCGGCGATCGTCTCGAAGGGTGCGAAGCGCAGTCCCTGTGCCGTCTTGATGATGAGGCCGTCGATCTGCGGAAACGTGTCGTCGGGCTTGTTGACGAGAAAATCGGTGATCTTGCCGATCGGCAGATCATAGAGGGTCGCCTGGCGCCCAACCAGTTCCGAGATAAATCCATCGGCAAACGCCATCGCAGTCACCCCCTCTCTCGCGGCCCGAGGGCCAAAAAGATACGCCGGTTCCTCGCGAAACGGCGTAACGAGACGAGAGCGCGGACGCTATCTACCTCAGTCGCACCGAGCTTTGGCACCACGCATCGTAGAAGCGGAGACCCGCTTCAGCCGCGTTAGACATCGCCTTGGATCCGGCGGAGTCTGGTCTACCCACTTGGCATCTCTCGATGTTTCCGGGCAGCGGCCTGTGTATCGCGTGGACGCCTCACCTAGCGAGGTATCCTTACACTAAGTATAGGCGCAAGCGTCAACCCGTAGGGTCGGGCGCGCAACTATGAGGATTTGATTGCTTCCATGAGGAGGCTGGAGAGCAACTTCGCGTCGACCTCGACTTGCCCGAGGACGCCCTGGCCGACGGTTGCGAGAATTTGATTCTTGGTGAAGTCGGTCGTCGTCTGGCCGATGTTCGCGTCCCGGATCCGGCTCTCCGCATCGGTGAGGTTGATCCCGGTGAGTTGAGCATCGTTTGCATCGTCACCGAGTGCAACCATCTGCGCGCCGACGGTCGCACGCACTTGCGAGATCTTGTCGAGCGCCACATCGACTGCTGCTTCAGCCGATGTAGCAGCGAATTGATTGCTCGAACTCGCGCCGATCTGCTGATTCAAAAAGTTGACCTGATCGGGCGCAAGTACACTGATGTCACTGACGCCGAGCGACTCAGTCGAGACACTCGGCAAGTTGATAGCAACCGCCGTACCTTCGTCACCGCCGTCGTTGACATAGAGCGAATGGCCGTTGCCCTGCGGCGTTGCAGCGGTCGAGACGAACGCGATGGACGTTCCGACGTCGGCTTGCGTAAGGTTCGCCAGATCGAAGGTGATTAAGTTCATTCCGCTGTTGCCCGGCGCCGTATAGTCTGCAGCAGCATACACGCCGCCGTTAATCGGCACTGCCGAGATGTCGACCATCGACGGTGAGCCGCCGAAACTCGGGTCGGTGCTATATGCGGAAAACTTGATGTAGACGCCGGGGCCGACGGGAGTATTCGAGTCGGGATCGACGGCATTGTCCGAATAACTTACGACCTGGAAGACCATGAAGGACGGTACGAATCCGCCGGGACCCGGCTCACCTTGTCCGGTGAGCGTCACAAGTTTACCGGGGTTACCGAGCCCATCCGCATTAACGACGGTGTCGCTTGCGGTGCCTCGCGATGACGACGTATCTGCAATCGGAGAGGCGACCTGCGTAACGGAGTACTGCGTGGCCGCCGAGGTGTCAAATGCGCCGTTGAAAAGCTTGAGCCCGTTGAACGATGTGTTGGAGGAAATCTTGTTGACTTCTTGTAAGAGCTCGCTGATCTCGCTCTGAATGTTTTCAAGATCTCCGCTGGAGTTGATGTCGGAGCGTGACTCCACGATCAACGAGCGCACTCGTTGCAACATGGACTGAACGCTGTTGAGCGCCGCATCGGCGACGTTGAGGAGATTGCCGGCAGTCTGCACGTTGGTGACGGATTGCTGAAGTCCGTTGATCTTCGACGTGAGTGTCTCGGCGATTGCAAGGCCGCTTGGGTCATCGGCAGCACTTTGCACGCGAAGGCCACTGGCCAACGCGCGCGTATCGCTTCCTAATGAATTTTGAGCAACGGACAGATTCCGAAGAATCGAACCGGTGCTCCCCAGCACATCCATGAGTAGAGTGGGCTTCCTCCTTGAAACGGTCCCTACATAGAATGCTTTCGGCAAAAGTTCTCAAAACTTTCGCAATCTCAAGCGTAAAAGACTCGTAAACAAGGAGGCACCTTCTTAAGCGCGGCGTAGCCGTTGTCCGAAGAAAACTATGTTGGGAAGTCGCGCACGGATCCGGCTGGCGGGCAAGGTCCTCCAGGTTCTTGGAATTGTGATCGCGGCGGTTTCGCTCGCGGGTCTTTCAGGTTTGACCATGAGTCGAGCGAGCGCCTCCCTGGTTCGCCTGGTCGCTCAAGTCGCAGCCGCCGTCGCACCTTCGCCGTCCCCGCAACCGGCGACGCTCGTTCTTCCAGGGGCTAGCCCATCGGGCGGGCCCTCCCCGACGCCGACGCCGGCCCCGGTTCTCCGCCGCGGTGGCCCAATCGAGGTGAGTCTCAACGGGAGCCTCTCGCTCGGCGAGAACAGTGCCTCATCGACAAGAACTGACCTCTTCGGCAATCCGATTGTGAACGCGTCCAATGAGGCCTCGACGGCACTCGGGCTCTACGCCGAGCTTCGGAGACGGACGGGCTCCTCGACGACCGACCTGCGGCTACCGATCGGCTTTTCGAAGAACGGGACCCAGATCGGCGATGCCGCGATCGAGTTCTCGACGGCGCATTATGCGCTGTTCTACGGGACCCAGCAAGTCAGCCTCCTCGGTCAGGTGACCGTCGGGCAGACGCTACGCGGGCCGGCGTTGGTGCTTCCTCTCACCGCGGGTGATATCACGTTCTACAGCGGTCCGGCACTCGGCGTCGACGGCGAGACCCTGCACCTACGGGGTCTGCGTGCACGGCGTCTCGTGGGTCGCAACCTCCTGGAGCTGGGCGTTGTACGGAGTGCGGACGCGCCGTTGACGGGCTCGTCGACGACCGTGATAACCGGCCTCGCAACGGCGCGGGGGAGCGCGGCGTTCGTCGGCGAGTTGGCCTTTCAGGAACGTCAGACACCGACTGGGCCGGTACACGGTATGGCATCACAGTGGCGCTTAGATCTCGGCGAACCGACGAGTAGTTTCGAGGTGACGATGCGTCATACGCCGGATCGTTTTCTTGCCTATGGCGGTAGCGAACTCTACGCCGATCAGTACGAAGATTTTGCATACCATTCGAGTGGTAAGCGTACGCTCTCGACCGATCTCACCTACGAATCGACCGGGCCTGCCGGCGCGCTAACCAAGACACGTCGTAGTGCGGTTTCGTACGGCGGTACGATCGGCGTATCGAGCTATCAGCTCACGTTTCAAGATCAACGCGTCGGCGGTGTGCAGAGCCCGCAGTGGTCAGGGTCTGCGGGGGTGCAGTTCGGATTTCCGATAAAGTCCGGATTCCTCTTATTCGGCGAGCAAATCGGACGATTTACGACCATCGCAAATCCGCCCACCGGATCAAGCGCGTTTGCCTTGCAACTGCAACGAACGTTCGGTCCGTTTGCGCTGCAGATCAGTGGTAACACGCAGCGACAATTTAGCGATCTTAACGGCGTGTCGAAACTCTCGCTCGTCACCTTCAGTGCACAGCGTACCTTCGGTAAAGCCGGTATCGGCTATACCTACACGATCAATCGAACGCAGTCATCGTTTGCAGACTCGTTGCAGACCGCGCCGCAGATACAAATATCTCGACAGATCTCGCCGGCGCTCTCCGTACAACTCGCCTATGGTATGCAGCATCTTACCGACTTTCGGACACCGACAAATAGCGGCAATTCGCGGCTCTTTAACTTCTCGATCAATGCGCCGTTCGGGTTCGGGAACGGCGTCGTCCAGGGACGCATCGACCCGCGTCTTCCGGCGTTGATCAGTGGTCGCGTCGTGACCGATCTCGGTGATAATGCCGCTGTCGCCGGCCTTGCTCCGGGAGGGGTCGGGAACATCGTGGTCGTTCTGGACGATACCGAGATTCAGCGGACCGACCTCGACGGTAACTTCCAGTTTTCATTTGTGAAGCCGGGGCAGCACCAGCTCCGCCTCGAGTCGTCATCGCTACCTCGAGGCCTTACTGCGGACAACCCGATCTACACGCTGGACCTCCAGGGCGGACAGACCGGCCAGGTCTACTTCCGGATCGGCGATTTCGGCGGGGTCACCGGACACGTCTTCGGCCGCGACAGCAACGGCGCCCAGATCCCCCTGGCCAATGTCGTGCTTAAGGTAGACGGTGCGCAGTTCTCGCAGACGGATAAGGATGGAGCCTACGGTTTCGGGCGGCTCCAGCCCGGGACGCACACGATCTCGGTCGTCCAGACCTCGGTTCCGGCGTTCGCGTCCTTCGATGCAAAGACGGCGACGCAGAAGATCAACGTGCAGAACGGTATCCTGAGCACGCTCGACTTCGTGGCCCAGCCGCTTGGCTCGATCGCCGGCTTCGTCTATTTCGACAAGGCCTTAGGGGCGCCGAATACCGGTGGCGTCGGCAACGTCTACGTTGTCGCAGAGCCGGGCGAGCACGCCGCGATCACCGATTACGATGGCTCGTTTATCATAGATAACTTGCCGCCGGGTACGTACTCGGTCTCGGTCGACCCGGAGACGGTGCCTGACGAGACCTCGCCGGAGGGCGATCCCGTCCCGGTGACGCTTGTGGGCAACGACCACTACCAAGGTGCCGTCTTCATCCTCGGTCACAAGGTCAAGTCCGTCGTCTTTAGCTTCCTCGGCAACGGAGCAAGCGGAGCTTCGGCGCGGGTCGAGGACAAACGCTTGCCGCCGGGTGGCGACACGACGCTCGTCTATACCGCGACCACGCCGGTGAAGGACGCCGTCGCAACCGCCTTCGGGGTCGCCGTTCCGCTGACGTACGATAAGAAACGCGCGGAGTGGCTGGGCTCGATCGACGTACCACCGGGCACGAAGCCCGGCACCTATGACGTCAGTGTGAAAGCGAGCGGAATCTCGACGTCGGCGACGACCAACCTGATCGTCGACCCGTCGATGCCGATCGTGATCATGCAGATCACTCCGCCAAATGTCGCAATTGGTTCGTACGCAGGCGTGCGCGCTCGCTTCCTCGTCGATGTACGCGCAGGCGACCGGATTAACTGGTCGGACGGGACAACGACGATTTTGGGCAAGCCCGTTTCCGGTCGCGTCTTTACGTTCAGTTTACGCGTATCTTTACGGCCTCTATACGGTGTTTTGCTAACGCGGCATGGTCGCTTGCCGATAAGACTCCTGTAAGACTTCGTTTCACGCTTTGCCAGGGATGGCACTCTCGCGCATGGTGAAAGGACTATGAACGTGAAAAAACTCGTAGCGCTCGCGGCACTTCTGTCGCTCGCACTTCCCGCACTGCCGACAATGGCAGCAACCGTTAACGGCAACCCCGTAACCGTCAAATGGAACACGCAAGCCGTGGCCACCTTGACGCTCCACAGCGACTACACGGCAGCCGGCGCCTTCGGCGCTGCAGCCGGCGCAATCGTCCAAGGCCAGAACGGCGGCGCCGGTCTCTGCACCGCAACCGATCCGACCAACACTGACCTGACGCTCGACTTCGGTGCCGTCACCCCGGACACCGGTGCGGCGTACACCAACTGTAACTACAAGAACGCGATCAATGCGCAGGTCGTCACCTCGTCGACCAACTGGAACCTCACCGCCACGGTGACGACCGGCACGGTCCCCGCGGACACCACGCTGTGTGCACTGCCCAACGGCGGTGCGTTCCCGTTCTCGGCAGCCACGCTTGCGGTCACGCAGACGGTGCGTGCGGCAGCCCTGACGTTGACGAACACCTGCACCGGCGGTGTCAAGTTCACCGGCGCGGCAGCCACGCTTGCCACTGAGACCCACGCGTTCGGCTCGTCTACGCCGGCGAACATCGGGCACGACCTCGACCTGATCCTCGCTCCGCTCGCCGCGTCGACCGGTGCGTACCAGTCGGTCGTCGTTACCTACACCCTGACCGCCAACTAGTAGAGCGCTCGAAGTCACCGTGCATATCGTCGCGGGATGGAAGCCTTCCGTCCCGCGGCGAAAGAGGCTCGATATGAAGAAACCTTGGCGGTTCGTCGCCTTCGCAGCGGCAGTCGCGGCGGCGCTCATCGTACCGGGTCAGGCGACGTCGCAAGGCCTCGGCCTCGATGTGGCACCGGCCAAGCTCGAAGTATCGATATCGGCCGGCGGCACGTACAGCGTGCCGATCACGGTGCACAACTCAAGCGCTCAACCTACGCACGTCCAGGCGTCAATGGTGGACTTCGGGGTTGACTCAAACGGCTCGTATGAGTTCGAAAAGGTCGGATCCCGCCCATATTCACTGCTTAGATCTGCATCGATCCGCCCAAGAGAGTTCGATCTCCCGCCGGGAAACTCGCAGCAGATTCAGCTTACGATCATCATGCCTTCGGGTTCGTCGCTCACCGGTGAGTACGCAGGCATCGTATTCTTCCAGACGCGTCCGGAACGTGGTGCCGGAAACTCGGTCTCCTTCTCGGCGCGGGTCGCCTCGAAGATCTACGAGACGATTCCGGGTACGGTGAAGACAGAAGGCGCGATCACAAAGATGGCGTCGAGTCGAGCGGGCGACGGGCAGTCGTATCGTGTTCAGTTTAATAACACCGGCAACGTCCACGTCTACCTGCGCGGTCAAGTGCAGGTGCAAAAAGGCGGGAGCGTGGTCGATCGGATCGCCCTACCCGACGAAGCACTCGTCGAGCGAGGCGGAACGCGTATCATGAACGTTACCGGGAAGAAGTTAGCGCCGGGAACCTACCAGGCGATCGCAACGATCGATTACGGCGGCAAGACACAGACCGGTGGGGCCATCGAGTTTACCGTGACCTAGAACGGGTCACGGAGTCACTAGTACAACATGGATTGTTGACGCACGTTGACGCACAAAGGAGTGTGACGGAGACATGGCAAGGCTGATATGGGGGCTCACGGCGATCGCGATCCGAACTACGCAGCCGGTTACGGTGCGATCGCCGCCGTCTTCGGAACGCAACCTGCACCGGTGCACGGTATAGATGCGCCCTCGGTCGGCGCAGGTGCCGTTGACTTCGGGACCGTGATGGCCGGGAAGCAGTACATCTACCGCTACGCCGTTCACCTCAACGTCTTTACGAACTCGGCGACGGGATTCAATCTCTACGGTGAAGGCGCAGCAGATTTCTACAATCAAACCGATGCCAGTTCTGTCTCGCTCAACCAGACCGTCTTCTATGTGCACTCGACCGCTTCGGGTGACGTGAACACCGGTTTCACGCCGGGTCTTCCTTTCCAGCGAACCAGCGCGCCGACGATCGGTAGCGGCTTTTCCACCCTTCCCGAGATCGACTATGGCGGTTATCCGTCGCCGGTCGCTTCGGTTTCGCAGCCGACCGCCGATCTGTACTACGATTATGAAATGAAGGTCCCACCGGCCGCGACCGCAGGTTCGTACTTTGTCTGGATCGTCTATACGGTGGTGCCACAATGAACTCGCGCTTACGCACGGTGTTTTGGTCGTTTGTTGGGCTCTGTCTCCTGGTGGCTGCCGTCGCGCCGGTCTTTGCCAGCATCGTAACGCTGCGCGACCAGATCGCCATCACCGTCGTGATCAACGTGACTCCTGCACCGGTCGTGTTTGTCTCGCATCCGTCTCGTGGATCCGTCGATGAAATCGCGATTAGCGGGCGGCTTCGTGGCACGGTCGTAGCGCAAGCGACGGCGCAGAGGGCCGTTCGCGTCGAGGCGAACGTTACTCCCAACCCAAACGCCACGTTGCTCTACTCCGATCAGCCGATCGTGACGATCAACGCGACCGCAGGGACGACGGTTGCCGTCTCGTGTGCATTCCACGTGAGCATCCAAACTGCGCATGTGAACTGGCAGTTGAAGCACGGCGTATCGAACGACTTCGCGAAGGGTTTTGTCGGCGGAGATCTCGCGAATGACACATACCTGGCGGTACCGTTGCCGACGTCGACTCCTTACGTGGTTTATGCTGATAACGGCGGTGTCTGGCAGCCATTCCAAACGAATAGCGGAACGAAAACATACTGTGTCGATCTGACGATCAAAGTTCCGGTTAGTATCGCCGGTGGAGCGTATAGCACTAATGCCGTCTACTCGTTGTACTGGTAATGCGTAACCGCATCGTCGCGTTTCTGCTTTCGGCGCTAATCGGCGTCTCGTTGGTTGCGAGCGTTGCGCTCGCCCAGCAGGTCATCGGTCATCCGGTTGTCGTGAAACCGACCATTCCGCCGGGCACCATCGTTCGGCCGATGCCGCGCACCACCGTTGCACCGTTGGTAATGCCGACACTTGCGCCGCTTCCCGGTGCGCCGGTCATGGGCATGCCGGGCGGTTATCCCCCGCTACCGCCGAGGACGGCGGCCAACACGGTCACGCCGGCATCGCTCCGCTATAAGCACGTCTTTTCCGCGAACGGCGCCAGCATCACGGTGACCGGAGCGTATACGCAGACCGGTTGTGAATATGCCCTCGGCGATAATTTCCCGGCCGGCTGCCAGTTGCAATGGAAGTCGAGCGGGCTTCCGACAACCGGCACGATCGGTACGCCCAAGTATCAAGATGAATATATGGCGCCTGGGGCGACGACGTTCACGACGATCGGAGCGACGTACAACGGCCCTGCCGGTGGCGGTACGCGCACGACAACATTGGCGCAAGGCGTCACCGTCTTCGCCGTATGGGATACCAAAAACCTGATCTGGGCCACGGTCGTCTACGTGACGGCAGGCAACTCGTTCGAGATCAAGGTCTATCAGGATTCGTTCTATACGGAAGAGTCCTACCAGTTCGATGCTTCCAACTCCGGCAATGCCTATATCCACATCACCAACCTCTCGGCGAGCGACCTCTACACGCTCTCGATCGAGCAGACCTCGGTGAGCCCCAACTGCATCTTCTCGGCTCCGGCCGAGTCGCCGGCGCCGGCGGCAAATGCACTCTGCAATGCCTCGAACTCTCCAGGAGAGACCGCCGCAGGCGGATCGCTGAACATTACATGGCCGATTCTCGCCAGCTACAGCGCAGGCACCTACTCGCTTGTTCTGTACGACAAGACGCAGGGTCAGCGACTCGGTGAAGTGCAGGTTTCGCTGACGGGTTCGGCCGGCAATACGCTCTCCATCAGCACCGATGTGTCATCGGCGAATACGACGGTCGCCCCTTCACCCGCACCCGAAGGTATCGGCGGTATCCGTAGCACCTTTGCCTGGGATGACGCGAACGAACAATCGATCTCGGGCATCACCATCGGTGCTGCCGCGATTCCTTCGGGTAATTATGTGTGGTCGTTTAACGACCCCATGGGTCAGACGGCAAGTGCGCCGGCAAACGGCATCTCCGGCATTTCGAGTTACACCTTCCAGTTTGCGAGTACCAGTCCGGTCGTGCAGACGCCGGGGCTCTACCCGGCGCGCCACTTCAGCGCGGCGCTCTACAACACCGCGACCAAGGCGGTCTATGCATCGCAGGCGTTCCATATGCTCGCATACGCGGCCAAGACGACCTTCACCCTGTCGAGCGACGTCGCCGCATTGGCGATCTCGCCCGGTTCGAGTACGACGGCGACGCTCAAGCTGAAGAACAACGGGGATGTCTACTACGGTACGGGAAGCGGCGATCCACTCGCCGGGATTGCGTTCACCACGGGCGCTGATTTCTTGGCAACGGCCGGTAACGGCAACGGGGTCGAGATGGTGCTCTCGGGCCATACACTCGCGCAATGTGCAAAATCGGCGGGCGGGTGCAGTACGACCATCGTCGATACTAACGGCAACTCTTGGACGATTCGAGACTATTGTAGCGACGTCACGCCGAATACCACCTCGGAGTGCTATCTCGTGGCGACGCCGGTAACTACCGGCGGGTCGCTCCCGGTCAGCGCATCGATCAGTGTGCCGAGCGTGAAGTTTTACGGTGCCACCGGATACGCGTGTACAACGGCGTGTCCCGGTTTGACTTCGGTGCTTCCGTACGACGGCGTGAAGTGGTCGCGTACCGACGTACACGAAGCGTTCTCGCCCGTCTACTTCAACAGTGGCGCAGCATCGCTGACGGCTACGGCCAACATCTCGCTGTATGGCGCGGTGACGCCGGGCGGAACCTTCACGACCGGCAACCCTGAGATTCACAACTTTACGAGTCGCTTTTCGCAAGCGATCTACGAACAGGGCTCCCCGTTCGTTATCTCATCCAATAACTTCCTCAACATCTATAAGGTCCACATCCACAACACGTCGACATCGACGATCACGCAGGTCGCCTTCGCCGTCCCGTGGGCCGTCGATTCGCAAGGCTACATCAATATCTACAACGGCGTTAACAACGATTGGAACTATAGCAACCCGGTACGTTGCATCGATGCGAACGTTCGTATCGACTGTCTTTCCGTCAATCCGTATTATTATTCGGGTATTCCGGCCGGCGGATCCGAGGATATTTATCTCGAGCTGACCGCGCCGTCGGGTAGCTTCAGCTATGCCGACTGGACGTGGTTCTCGAATGCGCCGAACGCGTTCGCGATCTCGGCCGATGGCACGACGACGGTGCCGGTGAGCAGTCCGACGCTCACGGTCGATACGCTGGCGATGGCGGCGTACTCGCTCAACAGCAACTTCATGGGTGCGAATTTCTCACCGAGTACCGCCGGTACCGGGGCAACGACGACCGAGTCGTTCTTGGCAACCAATACCACCACGGTCGCCGATCCGTTCCCCGACTACGTCGATGCGGTGATTCTTGCGGTCCCGACATCGGTAACGGTCTCGGGCTCGCCGACGACGAGCACGGCCGGCTGGAGTTACCTGAACTCCACGACGACGGGTCCTGTGGGAGGTTATAGGTATTATTGGTTCGGCGTCTGCGCATCGCAGTACGTCGCCGGCGATTATCCGCGGAGTGCGGCGACGCAACAGGGGGCAACAGCCCCGGGATTGCCGCAATGTACTGCGGGACAAGAAAACAACTCGCTGGCACCCGGCAGCACCTTGACGACCAACCTTACCTTCACCGGATTGACCACAGGTACGTTGGCCTTCTACATGTACGCGCACGGTGCAAACGGCAACGGCTGGACCACCTCGAAGGAAGTCGACCTACCGGTTACGTCGGTCTCCGCGTCCGCAGGCTTCACCAAAGTCGGTAAGTATCTTGCGCCACCGGCGGTAACGACCAACACCGTCCCGACGATCGGTGGAAACTCGGACGCGACCCACGGCAACTCGTACGTCTATACGATCAAAAACACCTCCAGCGCGACGGCGATCACCCAGGCCTCGATCGTCGTTCCCGGTCTCGACATCAACGGCGTCAATGCGACCGATTCGAGTGGGAACTTCTGGAAGATCACGACGGTGCCAACGCTCTCGTATAGTGGTGGAGCGACCACCTGCACGGTGAGTTCAACGAACGCGACCGCCGCCGGCGCAAACGGAGCGATCACGATCGCGGGCGGCAGTTGTTCGATTGCGGCGGGTCAGACGATGACCGTCACCTTTGCGGCGATCGGGCCGCAGTCGCAGAGCGACCAATATGTCTGGTCCACGACCGTCAATAGCGGTGCGTCGACGGCCGGTGAAAACTGGCTCGGCGATACGCGCATCCAAGTTCAGCTTTCAATCGGGCTCGATCTCGTCGTCAACCCGTCGAACCCCGGCCCCGGTGGCTCGGTGCCGTCGATCTCATGCTCGGGCTGTTCGTTCTCCGGTTCGACGGCCGACTTCGGCACGGTCGGGAGCAATACCACCGCCTCGTTCCTCGATCCGGTCCGCGCCTCGATCTACATCAGCTCGGCGACCGCCGTCACCTGGACGCTCTCGGTGGTCAGTAACATCAACCCGGCCAACAGCACGGGTACGCCGACGAAGGAACTCGGGACGTCGGTCGACAGTGCCAACTCCAGTTCGGGTGCGGGGATCGTCTTTGACCAAACATCCTATGCGGTGATGCCGACCACGGGATCGCTACAACTGGCGCATGGCACGAGCATAACCAGTCGTTCGACGCCGTACGACATCCTCCA
>CAJDXE010000118.1_pt1 | contig 12618 bp, 11 predicted proteins | sample 7391781 | NCBI WGS metagenome assembly CAJDXE01 (sample SAMEA7055730, study PRJEB34461) | soil metagenome | biome: terrestrial ecosystem; feature: Peninsula; material: soil | place: Antarctica | collected 2016
CTACGATTTGATCGACAAGGCGACGGCGCCGGATGCGCACACCGTCATCTTTCATCTGCGTCGCGCCTGGGCGCCGGCGGTCGCGACCTATTTCTCCTATGGCTTTGCGCCGCAGTTCGTCTTGCCGGCGCATGTCCTAGTGCGACAAGCGCCGCTAGCACAGGCTCCCTTCAACGCTGCGCCGACCGTCGGTGATGGGCCCTACACGTTCGTGTCATGGACGCGCGGTGATGCATTGCACTACGTGGCCAACCCGCGTTACTGGCGCGGTACTCCGGCAATCGCGAAGCTGGATATACGTATCGTTCCCGATCCGCAAACGAATCTCGTGCAGTTGCAGTCCGGCGCGATCGACTGGAACTTGATCGCGCCGGCGCAAGAAGTGAACCTCGCGGGTAACCGCGACATCGCCTACGCGCATACGCCGACATCGGTGGTTGCGGGCCTAGTGATGAATACCACGCATCCTCCGTTGGATGATCGCAACGTACGCCGCGCAATAGCGATGTCGCTCGATCGTGTCGCGATCTCCACGAAGATCACGCGAGGTGCATATCCGGTGACGAACATGCTGCAGCCGCAGTTCTCATGGGCGTACGATCCGCAGGTGAAGCAACCGGCCTACGATCCGCATGCTGCCGACGCACTGCTCGATGCCGCTGGATGGAAGCGGGGCGCGGACGGTATCCGCGTAAGGAACGGTAAGCGCTTGAGCCTTCTCTATGTGCAGTTTCCCGAGTCGACAACCGGTGTTAAGGTCGCGACATTCGCACAGTCGGAGTTAAGAGCGCGGGGGTTCGATGTGACCTTGAAGTCGATCAGCAACCAACAACTCTTCTTGCCGAAGACGGGTACGCTCGCAACGGGCTCCTTCGATGTCGCCTATGTACCGTTCACGATGGGTGCCGACCCCGACGATTCGTCAGTACTCGGGTGCAAAGGCGCGAGCAATTACATGCGCTGGTGTGATGCGCGCGTCGATGCGCTCGAAACGCAGGCGCTTGCGGCCACCTCGCAAGGGGCGCGCAAGGCGATCTATGCGAAGATCGGCGGCATCGTTGCCGACCAGGTGCCGGTGCTCTATCTCTTCAATGCGTATTATATCTACGCGTATCGGACGCGCGTGCACGGTTTCGCGCCGAACGCGTTCTTGCCGACGTGGAACGCGTCGGCGTGGTCGCTGAAGTAAGGAAAAGGCTATGAGCATCGCTACAGTCATTTCGTGGATTCTCGGCAACGCGTTTGTCTGGCTCTTCCCGCTCGGTGTGCTGGTGGCCATCATCAAGATTCGTCGCGTGCTATGGGGCGAGACGCTGTTTTACACGGCCGGTATCGGCTTCGTCTATTCGGGCCTCATGCACGCCTACGCAGGGCTGATGCTCGCCGCGAGCATCGGGTGGGCACCCAGCCCGTTCCAGTTCGAGCTCGGTTGGCTGGAGGTCGGTATCGGACTCGTCGGCATACTCTCGCTGTGGCGTGGCTACGAGATGCGTCTCGCCGCAACGCTTGCCAACGCGATCTTCTTGTTTGCGGCCGCCGCGCAACACATCCAAGAGATGCTCGTCGCCCACAACTACGCCCCGAACAACGCAGGCCTGGTACTCTGGCTCGGCGACCTCGCCTACCCCGCACTCTTCCTCATCCTAGCCTGGCTATCCAAAGAAGCCCAAGAACGCCACGAAAGAATGCCATAGCGACGAATGGTGGTGAGTTCGCCAATGTCACGCGGCATTGTCATCCCGAGCGTAGTGCGAAGCACGTAGTCGAGGGACAACCACAAAGCATTGCGTCGAATGGTCCCTCGACTACGGGCCTTTGGCCCTACGCTCGGGATGACAATGGTAGCGCGCCTACGCTTGCGATAACAAACGGTAGCTCAGCTATGGCAGGCGGATCCGGCGTTCATCCGTAGCGTCATTGCGATTGATCGAGCGTATCCGAGATGCATATGATCTTTGCCGGCGTACGCAATCGAGACGGCGTCGGGGAATCCTGAATTTCCGCCGACGAGTACGAACCCGTTTGCATCCGACTTGATTCGAACAATGTGACCGTGCAAGCACAGCGTATGCGAGCCCTTAATATCCCACACGCCGCCGCCGACCACGATGTCCAAGAGTGCATTGCCGGCGGCATCCCGGATACGGTAGGCGTCAGTCTCGAAGCCGACGATATGCCTGGTCGCAGTCACGTCGGGCGGAAGTCGCAAAGAAAAGAGATGATCCCGCAATAGCGTTGCCGCGAGCGCTATTTCAGCGATCACCTGCGTTTGCGGATGATTGCGTCGACTTCGATTTCTACGAGGAGGTCTTTGCCGATGAGGGCGGCTACGCCGATCATCGTTGCGGCGGGTTTGATCTCTTTGAAGATCTCGGCATGGGCGCGACCGACGGACTCCCAGTTGGCGATGTCGGTGACGAACATGCGCGTGCGGATTACGTCATCGAAGTCGGCACCGGCGGCGCGTAATGCGTCGCCGATCTTCGTGAGTGCGTCGCGCGCTTGCTCGTAGGCGTTCTCACCGGGCGCGGTCGTCCCCGAGACGGCGACGTGGCGACCGATGCGTACTGCACGCGAGTAGCCGACCACATCTTCCCAGGGCGAGACACTCCCGATCTTCCGCGAAGCCGGAGCGCATCGAGCGCTTGAGCACGATCACGTTGCGTGCTTTATCGACATCGAGAATCGGCATGCCGTAGATTGGCGATGAGGTCACGCTTCGCGCTGCCGGATTGGTGACGTCGTTCGCGCCGATTATCAGCGCGACGTCAACGGTCGGGAACTCCGGGTTCGCATCTTCCATATCGAGCAGCGCCGGATACGGCACGTTCGCTTCGGCGAGCAACACGTTCATGTGGCCGGGCATACGACCCGCAACCGGATGGACCGCGTAGCTGACTTTCACGCCGCGCTTCTCCAACTGATCGGCGAGCGCTTTGACGCTGTGTTGTGCTTGCGCGACGGCCATACCATAGCCGGGAACAATCATCACCTTTTGCGCGTACGCAAGCATCACGGCAACATCATCGGCCGATGCGATGCGTACGTTCTGAGGGCCACCACTCGCGCTCGCGACTTCCGTACCGCCCTGCGCGCCGAAGGCACCGAAGAGGACGTTGGTGAGGGGGCGATTCATCGCCTTACCCATTAGCACGGTGAGGAGGGTACCGCTCGCGCCGACGATGGCGCCGCAGATGATCAGCAGTTCATTGCCGATCTCAAAGCCGGTGATCGCGACAGCGAGGCCGGTAAACGAGTTGAGCAGCGAGATGACGACCGGCATATCCGCGCCGCCGATCGGCAACACGAAGAGTACGCCGAGCACCAGCGCGAGTGCGAGCAAGGTGAGATAGGCCCACGGTGCAGCGATGCCGCCGGTGGCAACGAACCATACGCCGATTGCGACGACACCGAGCGCGAGCAAGCCGTTGACGAACTGTTGCCCCGGGTAGGTGACCGGGCGCCCCGTCATCAGCTCTTGCAACTTTAAGAACGCGATGATCGAACCGGAGAACGAGACGGCGCCGATGATCGCCGAGAGAATCAACGAGATGCTAATCTCAAGATTGACGCCGCTAATCTCAAGATTGACGCCGGTGCCGGCGCTGTTGTGCAGGAGGACGTAGTACTCAACGGTCGAGATCAAGGCGGCTGCGCCGCCACCCGCGCCGTTATAGAGCGCAACCATCTGCGGCATGGCGGTCATCTTCACGCGCAGAGCGACGACGATGCCAATCGCGCCGCCGACGATGACACCGATAATGATCGGCAAGGCCGCTTCGCCGAGCGTCTGCCACGATGCCAGGATCAAGGCGATCGCCATGCCGACCATTGCCAGTCGATTGCCGAGCCGCGCCGTCGCCGGTGCGTTGAGATAATGTAGGCCGAGGATAAAGAGTGAGATCGCGAAGAGATCGCCGATCGCACCAATAACGGTAGCGATCATTTTGACTCCTTGCGCTTGAACATTTGCAGCATGCGCTCGGTAACGGCGAATCCTCCGAAGACGTTGATCGCGCCGAGCGCCACCGCGGCGGTCGCGCCGACGGTCAACCATGGCGAATGTACGCCCGAGGTATAGAGTGCGCCGGCCGCAGCCATCGCACCGATCAACACGATACCGTGGATCGCGTTGGTTGCCGACATCAGCGGCGTGTGCAACGTGGTCGGCACCTTCGAGATCACCTCGAAGCCGATGAAGATCGCCAGCACCAGGATGGTGAGCAACCCGAGAAAGGCGTTGATATCGTTCATGCTGTCCTCAGTTGCGATGCACCGGAGCGGGCGACGCAGGCACCCTTGACGACCTCGTCGTCGAAGTCCGGTGCGAAGACGCCGTCCTTGACCATCGGCGTCAGGAGCGCGAAGACGTTGCGCGAATAGAGTTGGCTTGCGTGATAGGGCATCGACGACGGCAAGTTGGTGGTGCCGACGATAGTGACGCCGTTCTTCGACGTGACGATTTGATCACGTACCGTTTGCGTGCAGTTGCCTCCGGCTTCTGCCGCAAGGTCGATGATCACCGAACCCGGCGCCATTGCGGCGACGGCGTCATCGGTGACGAGAATCGGTGCTTTGCGACCGGGCACCAATGCGGTGGTGATGACGACGTCGTTCTTGCCGATGTTCTCGACCATGAAGCGCTTCTGCGCCTCGGCTTGCTCCGGCGTGAGCTCTTTCGCGTAACCGCCGCTACCCTCGGCATCGCCGATCTCGAACTCGAGAAAGGATGCACCGAGCGACTGCACTTGCTCGCGCGCTGCGGCGCGCACATCGTAGCCGGTCACCACCGCGCCGAGACGGCGTGCCGTTGCGATCGCTTGGAGGCCGGAGACACCGGCACCGAGCACCAGTACCTTGGCCGGTGGAATCGTTCCAGCCGCGGTGGTGAGCATCGGAAAGAACTTCGGCAGTTGGCTCGCCGCAATCAGCACGGCCTTGTAGCCGGCGATATTGTTTTGCGACGAGAGCGCGTCCATCGACTGGGCGCGCGTGATGCGCGGCACCATCTCCATCGCAAACGCCGTTACGCCGGTCTTTGCGAGCGCATCGACGTATGTCGGATCTCCGAGTGGAGCGAGAAAGCCGATCGCCGCAGCGCCGGGCTTGAGCGCGCGCACCAGCGCATCGTCGGGTCGGCCAACGGAGAGGAGCACGTCCGCGCCTGCAACGAGTGAGGCCGAATCGTCTGCAAGCGACGCTCCGGCCTTCTCGTACATCTCGTCGGGGAACGCGGCGCGTTCGCCCGCTCCGCGAGCGACCCGCACGGTCGCTCCGCTCTTCACCAGTTTGGCTACGGTCTCGGGAACGAGTGCGACGCGGCGTTCGCCGTCCGCCGCCTCTCGTGAAACGGCCACATTCATAGGAGGTCGCGTTTCCGCGCTATGCGAGCGAACCCTTCGGTTATCGCTGTAGAACGAGGAGCGTGATGATGCCGAACATGATGCCGCCGAGAAGATGTCCGGCGAGTTCGATACGCATACGACGCGAAATGCCGAATACGAGCAACAGGTCGCCGATCGCGAGCACTGCGCACGCGGCGCAAACGAACGCAACCTGCGTCGGTGTGCCGTGAATCTGCGTGAAGGCGAGAACGCCGAGCCAGACGAGCGCGTCGACGATCACGGGCGCGCGATCGTTCCGATGAAGAGCAGTTGCCCGCTCTTCTCATCGCGGATCGCGACGAAGAACGGGTGATCGACGATCATCGAGAACGGCGGTGGACCGAACTGAATCGAGGTGACGTGGATTCCGACGGTGGTGGCTGCTGCGGCCTGTGTCCCAGCTTCGTCGACCTTCAGGAACGATGCGTGTTGCACATCGCTGATCGCGAGTGGTGGCGGAGCCTCATGGAGATTTGAGAAGTCCGCACCGCGCGAGAACGCGCGCTGCATACCAAGCGATTTGAGTGTATTGTTCAAACTCATTGCATAGCGCACGCTAAATCGTGGTAGGCCGATATTGCCCTTTTGCATCGTCATTGAGGCGCGCAGTTTCGAGAAGCTCGCGGCCGACGTGTCTTTCACAAACGCGTCCAAGGTCGGCGCATCTTTCGCCAGGACGACATACATCGCGAAGGAACCGTCGGCGTAGGGCAGACGAATTGTCTGCAAGCCCGCGCCGTCGGTATATTCGTAGCGACCGTTGCCCATCATCAATGGAACTTCGGTCGTCGTGGTCCAGCCGGCGTTAAACTCGTGCGGATGTGTTTGCTTGGGATCGAACGGCGCCGTCCACTTTCCATCGAAGGCGATCGCGTTGGCGATCATCGCGACGGTCGAAGGGTCGATCGTGTCGACAACCTTCGGAATCAAACCCTTGGTGTGGCTCTTTGCCCACGCGTTAACCACGGCGGCGGCGCTCGGCGAGCGAAAGTTGAGGTTCCCGATCTTCGCGCCGAAGACGCGGTACGCTACCGAGACAAATTGCGATTTTGCAATGAAGCCATTTTGGAGCCAGAGCGCGTTGGCCATCGTTAGCTTGACGGCGGTCGTCGTCGCCATTTCATGCGCGAGCGCGGCGTTGGACGTATCGAACGCATTGATTGAGCCCGTGAAGTGTAACGTGCGCAACATATCGCTGCGCGTCGTTCCGCCTGCGCCGTTCGCGACAAGCGCTAGCGCGGTCGCGATGCTCGCCGGCGAGATGAAGACGTTCGAGGTCGGCTTGGCAGCGTGGAGCATGCGCAGCGTATCGAAGCCGAACTGCGCGTAGGACGTCGCGAGCGATGATGTCGCCGGCGGTGATGCGGCGCTCGAAGCGAGCGGTGCGATGAGCAGAAGCGCAAGCGCGCCGGCGACGATTCGAAGCATCGCTATGTTAACCTCACGACATTATGGAGCGTACCGATACGCTCGATCGTGACATCGAGTGTATCGCCATCCGCCAGAAATTCAGGGGGAACGCGGGCAAAGCCAACGCCCTCGGGCGTACCCGTCGCGATCACGTCGCCGGGTAGCAAGGTCATTCCGCGACTCAACTCGGCGATGATGCGTGCTACCGAGAAGATCATCTGCGCGGTCGTGCTGTGTTGCTTCTCGATGCCGTTCACGTGCATGGTGATCTCGAGCGCCTGCGGATCGCCGATTTCGGCGGCATCGACGATCCAGGGACCGATCGGGCACAGATCATCGAGGCTCTTGCCCTTGAACCATTGTAGGTGCGAGCGTTGAAGATCGCGGGCCGTCGCATCGTTGAGGCACGTGTAACCGAAGACGACGCGAAGCGCATCTGCTTCGGCCACGTCGCGACAGCGCTCGCCGATCACGACGGCGAGCTCCGCTGGACGTCGGGCAGCTTCAGCTCACGTCCGGCCGCACGCGCGCCTTCCCTAGCATGTTCGAGATAGTTGCGCCCGACACAGATGACGTTGCGCGGCGGCGTCACGGCCGCGGCAAGCCGAACGGATGCAAGCGGAATCGCATGGCCACGATCGCAGGCATCGCGTTCGCCGGGCTTCATCGCGATGAAGGCGGCCATGGACGGAGCATCGATCGCGCGGAGATTCTCCCCAAGCAGTTCGCCGGGGCGGACCTGCCCGCGATCATCGTAGAAACTGACGTAGCGCATCGGTTACGGTTTCGGGCTCGGCTTCGCTCCGGTGATCGCGTTCAGCGATGGGAGGATGGGCGCTTTTTGGGCCCTCGATCTCTTTGCGATCGCGGTCATATTGTCGGCGGCTCCGATTTTGTTGGCCCACGCGCCCCCTGCCCTTATCAAAGCGACCGAGCGGTGGATATCCTTCGTTTTGGGGTTGAAGTCGTACGAAACTTTGAAGAGCCCGACGGTGGCGGTGCCGTCCGGATGGCGGATCCACATCTGCAAGACGTTGCCGTAGGTGTGCGCATTGAAGGTCCGATCAACAGAGCCGGTCGCCTTCTCAACCTGGACAATCTGCCCTTTCTTGTTGACCTCGACGGTGAAATCGGTGTGGAGCGGCACCTTCGAAAAATAGATGGTCGGCAGCGGCGTCGGCGTCTTCGCGGCGAGCGCCGGGACGGCAATCGAAAGGGCAAGCACGGCGAGCACGGCGGCCCGGCTGAGGAAGTTGTTCATCGTTCTCTTCTGTTGATTAGTTGCGCGAAATAGCGGCAAAGGCGTGTCCGCACGATCCACAGGCGACCACGACTTGATACTGTTCGTGTTCGCATATTTCGGCGAGGTCGGCCGCCCGTTCGTCACTACCGCAGAAACGACAGCGGAACGAGGTAGAGTTCCCAGGCGACGACGATTCGTCCACGAGCTCGGTCTTACCCGGACCCGGGCGGGCGCCCTGCCCGCAAGGCCGCCTCGGAGGGGTGTCGAACCCGCTCGGACCCATGTTCCGAGCGCTTCGCCTGGCCATCTCCGTGATCGCCGTTCTGTTGGTTGCGACCACGGCGGTGAACGCCGCACGGCCGATCATTGATCTGCATACTTTGGACGCGTACTTTGCCCTGTACGCGCCGGACTCAAACGTACCGTGGAAGGACACGAACGTTCGCCTCGACACATATTCGAGTGCCGAGGTCGACTTTGCCGCGTTCGCAGTCGATCCGCGAGACGTCATAACCGCAGGTTCGAACACGCGCCCGCGTACGGTCAATACAAGTAAGCTCAAGCCGGTTGCTACATGGAAGTTTACACCGCCGGGCGGTTATCAATTTCAAACCAACTCGATCGCCGTGCCGCTTGGTTCGCGCGAGGGCTTCTTTGTGATCGAAGCGCGCCGCGGAAACGTTGCGCAACAGGTGTGGATCAATCGTACCCGTATCGGGCTCGTCTCGAAGCAGACGCCGGCGGAACTGGCAATCTATGGCGCGGATCTCGGCACCGGAAGAGCGCTGGCGAAGATGCGCATACAACTGCTCTCCAATGGTCGCTTCGTTAATCGCTTCACCGACGCGCACGGTATCGTCCGCTGGAATTCCGGGGCGGGACCCCGCCCGATCTTTGCGCTTGCACAGTGGGGCGGCAGCTATGCGTTCGTCTCGCCGCTGCCGCAGGCACCCTTGCCTTCGACGATCATCGCGGTACGCACCGACTCAGCCGTCGTTCATGCCGGGGATGCTGTGCGGGTCGCCGGCTTTGCGCGATCGCGCCATGGCTCGACGTTGCGTCCGAGTACCGGTTCGGCACAGCTCGCGCTGCGCGACGGCCCGACGCTCATTGCGCAGATGAATGCGCCGCTCGATGCGGCCGGCGCTTTTTCGGCAACGTTCACCGTACCGACGACCGCACGCCCAGGCGACTATGCGGTGCTCGCAAGCATCGATGGTGGCGTTGGGGGTGCGACCGTTCACGTCGACGGAAACGCCGGCGGCCTTGCGCTTGCAATCGCTTCGCGCTGCAACGGTACCTGTACCGCTGATGCCGATGTTCCGTTGGAGATTCACGCGACACGCGGTGGCACGAATGCCGCAGGCGTTGCGGTGCACGTCGTCGTCGTTCGCTCTCCACATATCGGTGGGAGCGAGATCGATGCGTGGGGCGTCACCGCGTGGCTGGATAGTACCGCGATAACCGGCAGCGACGGGCGAGCGCAGATCGTCGTTCCGCGCCCGACCGATGGACTCGCATCGACCTACGGCATCACCGTCGATGCGAACGGCGCAACCGCCGAAACACGCGTCCTCGTGCCGACCGCACGCGTATCGTTGCGCATCGTCGCGGATCGTGCGCGCATCACCGATGGCACGCTTGCCGGCTTTACCGTTACCGGCGAAGACGCCACCGGTCGGCCGTCGGGGAACGAAGACGTTTCCGTCGAGTTGCGCCGCGGGGGCAGTTCGCAGCAACAGAACCTCACGCTCGATGCGAGCGGCGTTGCGCACGGCTCCTTCACGTCGCCGCCGCTCGGGACGAGCCTGCTCATTGCCATGACGACGGTGGATGGTGCGACGGCAAGTGATGCCACGCAGATCGAAGTCGCGGCCGTCGGCGACGATGCGCAGAGCGATAGCGGAAGCGCGAGCGTTCGCATTGCGACCGATCGCAACGTCTACCGCACCAACGATATGCTGCGCCTTCTTGCAAGCGATGCCGGCTCCGTCGGCGATGCATTGCTTACGCTCGAAAGTGGACTCGAAACGACCATGACAGTCGCTCCCGCGAACGGCGGAAGCGCCAGCGCACAGTTTCGTCTCGGCGATACGCTCGGCGCGGTGCTCGTAGGTGGCGCGTTCGTTCGTGACGGCTCGCTCGAGTGGAATGTGCAACCGGTGGCCCTCGATGCGCCCGGCCGCGCCGTCGGAAGCACCCTGCGGCTTGCCGTTGATCCACTGCATACCGGTGGGACCGCGACGGCGACCCTCTCATCTTCGGGACCCGGCACCTTGATCGTACGCTTAAGCAAAGGCGCGCCGTCCGGCGGCGCGGCGTTCGAAGGTGCGCCGGCCCTGATCGATGTTGATGTCGCTTCGACGCAATCGAGCGCGCCCTCCGATGCGACGTGGCATCCCTCGGTCAATGCCGCGGGTGACCAGTCGCAATCGCCCGGTTTTTCACGTCGTGCAGAGCCGCCTGCGGCCGCCACATTGGTCGGTGCTGACTCGCGGGCACTCTATTGGAAGGTCGAACATAGCAACAGCGAGTCGTTCACGTTCCCCGTGCCGGCCGGAGCCGGTGACTACGTCCTTTCGGTGTTACGCATCGACGACGACGGGCGTGTCACCGCTGCTGCGTCGAAGGTGGTAGTAAAATGAACGCCTCCCGTCTCATGTTGCTCGACACATACGGTCTCGTCTACCGCGGCTTCTTCGCGTTGCCGGGTCTGACGACGTCGGCGGGGGTCCCGATCAACGCGGTCTACGGCTTCACGATGATGCTTGCAAAGATTCTCGCCGCGGAGAAGCCGTCACACGTCATCGCCGCCTTCGATAAAGGCTTGCCTGCGGCGCGCGTGGCCATGTTTCCGGCGTATAAAGCGCAACGCGCGGCGATGCCCGACGAACTGCGCTCGCAGTTTCCGCTGGTCCGCCGCGTTCTCGCGGCCTTTGATATCCCGGTGCTCGAAGTTGAAGGCGAAGAGGCCGACGACGTGATTGCAACGCTTGCGCGACAGTCGCGCGAAGCCGGCGCGCACGCGCTCGTCGTTACCGGCGACCTCGATCTTCTGCAGATCGTCGATGCAAATACCACCATCCTGGCGACACGCAAGGGCATCACCGATCTCCACCGCTATGATCCCGAAGCTGTGCGCGCACGCTACGAACTCGATCCGTCACAGCTGCCGGACTATCGTGGACTCAAGGGCGATCCGTCCGACAATCTCCCCGGCATTCCGGGTGTCGGCGAGAAGACCGCAAGCAAACTGATCCAGGCGGCGGGAACGCTCGACAACCTGCTTGCGCATCCCGAACTCGCGGGCACGCCCAAGTTGCAAGGCCTAGTCGAACAGTACGGCGAGCAGGCCCGCATCTGTCGCGATGTCTCGGTGATCAAGCATGATCTCGACGTCACCCTGGACTGGGACGCGAGCGCATACCGCGCGCCGGAGAACGACGTTCTCTACAAACTCTACGCGGAACTCGAGTTCAAGGGCCTGCTGGCGAAGCTACAGCCGCCGACCGAGATGCCGCTCTTTGCTTCGATCGCTCGTCTCGACGGTGACCATCGCTCGTATGTGGCATCCAGCGATCCACCGGAGTTCGTACAACTCGCGAGCGAGATCGACGCGCTTGCCGGTGCGAAGCAGTTGGCGATCGCCGTGAACGGCGACGCGATCGGGCTCTCCGGTGCCGCACATACCGGCCTCTCGTTTGCAACCGGAGCGCTCGCTCACGAAAATGTTCGCGCCGCCTTCGAACGTGCATGGGGTATCGAGCGTCCGCGCGTCGCCTACGACGCGAAACGTGTTCTGCATGTGCTGGCGAGTCGCGGCATCGCCGCGCGCGAGATCGCCGATGATCCGATGATCGGCGCGCACCTGCTCGACCCCGGTAAGACCTTTGCACAAGCGAGCGATGCGGCGTCGTCGCTACTCGGGCTAGCGCTCGACGATGATCCCGCCTCGCACGCCGACGCCGCGTTGCGTCTCACCGCACATGTACGTGACGAACTTTCTGCACGTGGACAGCGTGAACTCTACGCGGAGACCGAGGTACCACTCGCGGCGGTGCTGGCGAAGATGGAACGCGCCGGCGTCGCCATCGACGTCTCCGAACTGCACAAGATGGCGGGCGAACTGGAGATCGCTATTGCGCGCCTGCAACAGCACATCTACGACTTCTCCGGAGAAGTCTTTAATATCGGTTCGCCGCAGCAACTCGGCAACGTACTCTTCGGACGGTTGCAGATCCCCGGCGGCAAGAAGAACAAGACCGGCTGGGCGACCGGCGTCGAAGTACTTGCGGGCCTCGCACGCGAGTATCCGATCTGCGCGCTGGTGCTCGAATGGCGCGAGGTGACGAAGCTCAAGAACACCTACGTCGACGTCATCCCTACGTTGGTCGAAGCTGATGGGCGCTTGCGCACCGTCTTCAATCAAACGGCGACGGTGACCGGCAGACTTTCGAGCACCAATCCGAACTTGCAGAATATTCCGGTACGCGGTGAACTCGGGCGCAGGGTTCGTAAAGCGTTTGTCGCGGCGCCGGGCTACGTCTTGCTCGCCGCCGACTACAGCCAAATCGAGTTGCG
>CAJDXE010000035.1_pt1 | contig 12615 bp, 13 predicted proteins | sample 7391781 | NCBI WGS metagenome assembly CAJDXE01 (sample SAMEA7055730, study PRJEB34461) | soil metagenome | biome: terrestrial ecosystem; feature: Peninsula; material: soil | place: Antarctica | collected 2016
CCGAGGCCTGCAACGTCGCAGAGACGCGCCCGCTCGGCGTGTAGATCAAATAGCCGACCGGCTTGGGACCGAAGCGTGGCTTGAACTCGCCACCGTTGATCTGCTCGACAAAACTCTCGAGCTGCCATGCGCCGATCGCGGGGTTCGGGGCCGCCGACGCGACGGAGCGAATACCGGTTGCAAGGCCGAGTGTTGCGATGCCACCGAGTAGCATCTTACGCGAAATTTGTTGTTCCATGAGAGCGACCGTTCGCTCCCAGGCGCCTCGGACCCCGGCCGGGTACACTCTCGCATCGTGTCAGCCGAGACACCGGCCTGGCGTTCATCGCTGGCGGCGCTTCGGCGCTGGTGATGGCCGCGGTCGGTTTCGTCTTACGCCCGTGGCCGATGCCGACCGGAACGGTTACGGAGTCTCGTCACCGGCTGGAGCATTAGCCGCGTCGTACTCTGCAATCTCGGCGAGAAAATTCTTCGCGAGCTTCGGTGCGTTCGGCACCTGCGAGCCGCGCATCTTGCGATACTCGAGAAAGCGATGGCTCAACCATTCGGGTTCGGCGAAGCCCAAGGCTTCGCGTAGTTCGCCAATTTCGATCGCAGTCTCGGCGAGTTCGCGACCTTCCTTGCCGAAGCCGGGCGCATACTCTTTGCCGTGATACAACCCGAGCACACCCCATACGCCGTTATCGGCGCAGTCGTGCAACGCCGCAAGCAATCGTATACGAAACGCTTCGAGCATCGCTTCGAGATCGAGTTCCATGCCCTTGAGGCGACGTTTGGAGGTCATGTGTGATTGATTCGCGGCAGCCCGAAGCGAAGCATTGCTACGGCATCCAGAAGCGCGGCCATTCGACCGAGATTGCGGCATCGTAGAGGCGCGCCACATCGCCGGCGCCCGCGAGGAGGCTGACGCCGCTTCCCACCCGTTCACGAAGAGTGTTCGTGTTGCGCGCCATCAGACGATCAATGTAGTGCGCCTCCGGCAGCCAATCCGATTTTGCGCCGTTACACGGTGCGCATGCCGGCACGAGATCCCACAGCGGATCCTCCAGCAAGAAGCTCCACGGGATAACGTGATCGACGACCGGCGACGGTCCGTCATCGAGCAGAATCGCGAGATATTTGGTCAGCGAAGCGCGCTTCGCGCCGTCACGTGCGACCTTCTGAATGACACGCGGTGCGAGCCGGTTACAGCTTTCGAGATAGTCTGCCCAATGATAGTTCGCAAGCACCTCGAGCACTTGCCCATGTTCACGTAAGAACTTCACCGATGCGGAACTCAGCGTTACCGCCGCATCGCCCTTACTCCACGAGAATAGGAGCGGCATCTCGGCGGGCTTACTTTTATGAAAGAGTCCGAGCACGTTGATTGTAAGAACCTTCGCCATCGCGCTCTCCACGTGTGCGCGCCCATCGACTGAGACATCTCCAAATGATCGCGCAGAGCATGCAACCGACATCTCGCGGATGCGCCGAACCACTTCGGATTCTTTGCTCACGGTCGCAGCTTGGCGCAAGTGATAGACCACGGTCTGGTTCCAGTACATCGCGGCGAACTCGCGCCCTAACTCGGTGAGCGGGATCGATTCGGTCTCGGTGCGACGGCAGATCCGCACGAGCGCTTTCAGTAATGCCGGTTTATACGTCGAAGCCATCGACGCATCGCGCAGAAGCGCCGCGACGTGGCCTACGCGGTAGTCGGACACACGTTACTCAAGAAAGATGCGTCCCTCGAAGCCGCCACGCTCGGCGGCCTTGCTTGCGCGTAACGCTTCGACCTCTGTCGGGTCGAGACCGAACGCATCGTACATCGCACGAACGACTTCCAAGACGTCGGCGATCTCGCTCGCGAACTCTTCGGTCGGTGCCGTCGCCGCTTCTGCAGCCTCCTCGAGCAACTTGAGTTTCAAGGCGACGCGAAACTCTTCGACGGTGAGCACCCGCGTCGTTACGGTTGCACCTGCCGATTCAGCGATTGCAGGGATCTTGTCGCGGACGAGTTTGGGCATGCGCTAGCAATGCTCCACATAGTCGACTTGTTCCGCCGTCTCGATAGCGCCCGGCCGCGCGGCGCGTACCCTCGCGATCGCTTCATCCGCAGGCACACCGAGTTCCACCAGCATGCGCGACGCGATCATCCCCGATCTACCGAGGCCACCGCGACAATGCACAAGCACGCGCCGACCGCCGCGCAGAATCGTCTCCAAGTGCGGTCCGACCGCCTTCCAGCGCTCTTCGAACGCCGCATCGGGAATCGCATGATCATTGATCGGCAGATGCAGCCATTCCATGCCGTCGTGTACGACCGCGGCCCCGAGGCCGGTGACGTGCAGCAGCTCCATCTCGGCGTCGTCGAGCAAGGTTACGACGACGCGGGCATCCCACGCGGCGATCGCGGCAACATCGATCGCGAGGTCGCGGTCGGCCGGCCCGGTCATCGCGTGCGGATCGACCTTGCCGGGGCACAGCGTTATGCCGATCAGGCCGGCGGCCGCGGGGACCTCCGCGATGCGCAGAGGGCTATTGAGGCTGGTAGTCGTCATCTGCTCTATGATACGACGCCCGGGCAAATGGGCAAGATAGACCTATGAGCGATAACGACAGCGTTGCCAACCAGATGAACCGGGGCATGTACCTCGCGCCGTCCCTAATCGACGATAACGACGACGACGAGAGCCCGCTTCTCAAGCAGGCCAGGTCCGAGGTGGCCGATATCGCCGAACGCAGCGAGCCTAAAAACAAACCGTAAGCGTCGAGGTCGTGCCCGCTAGCTCGGTGAGGTTCATCGGCCTCGTCATCGCGGAGTCGAAGCCAGGGTGTAGCTCGGCACCCAAAAGTCCGAACGCCGATGCGTACATCCGAAGCCGGGCTGTCGGAATCGCGCGATTTGCCGAGGGTTCAAACCACATGGTCCCGTTGCGATCTTGATACAGGTAGGCAACCGGCACAGCGCCGACGAGAATCGCCGCGCTGTGAACAACTTCATGCGCACGATCCGAGGTGTTCGACGGCACGTTTTCACCACGTTGCGAAATGGCACCCAGACAACGCGAATTTTTGGGGGTCGTGCGAGTTTGCTGTGGGCTCAGCAGAGCCATTGCGAGTGTTACTGTTATCATTAAAAAGCCGCGTTTGGCATGTGCTTCGAAAAACACTGCAGGCGGACGTAGCCGCGTGCTTTAGTAGCGATTCCATCTGTGTTATGAGTTGCCGACTCATACGTACCGGCATGGTTCCGTCGGAAAAGACCGGTGCCGCGGCCATGTGCATTCCCGGTACTGAGTCGCCCAGGGCCTCCAGTAATACCGCACGGTTCGGAAGGTTCGCCTGCACCCAGGTACGCTGATCATAGGTAGTGTAAATCCAAGCGAGCGGAGCATCGTGCGCTGATTCCCCGACTGCCGATATATCGATGATCGATGAAGCCCGATCATTCAATTCGGGGATGTTATCCGTCGCCAGATCTTCCGGTGATCCAAGACATTTCGCATCGATTTTTGGTTCCGCAAATAGCCTAGCGCTCGGCTGTCGGATCGCACTACACGCGCCGAGCACCACGATAACGAGTGCCATCCCTAGAACGAAACGTACCTTCACAAACTTTGCCCTCACCCATAGTTTTGACTCTCTGCCACCCGTATGGCACATGTGGGGTTCACAATCCCGCTATGAACTACGATCCTCGGGACTTGAACAATCCGGTGACCTGGCCAGCCCGCCCCGGCCGCTACGCGGTGATCGATGTCGAGACGACCGGCTTCAGCCCACTCCGCGACCGCGTCGTTGAAGTTGCGGTCGTCATACTGCAGGACGGTCTCACCGTCAAGTGCTGGAGTTCACTTGTCAACCCGGAACGCGAGATTCCTGACCGCGCAACGGCGATACACGGTCTTACCGACGACGATGTTGCGCAGTCACCAACGCTCGATGAGATCGAGGGGCTCTTGCGCGAGCTCTGTGACGGCGCGACCGTCGTCGCTCACAATGCTTCGTTCGATCTCAGCTTCTTGCCTATGCTGCATGATCGCCCACACCTCTGCACCGTGGCGCTTGCACGCCGGGCGTTTCCACAAGCACCCGATTACAAGAACCAGACCTTGCGCCGCTATCTCAACGTCGATCGCGATCCGGCGATGCGAGATCTCAACGCGCATCGGGCACTCGCGGACGCGCAAGTCACCGCAGCGATTCTCTTGCAGTGCTTACGAAACGGCGGCGATCGTCACGAACGCGTCGCCGATGGGGCGCTCCCAGCGCGCGCGTTCCCCGACACGCTTGCCGGATAGCGCAACCGCGAGCGGAGAGGTTACGCTGATCGCGCCGATGAGCGGATCCGAATCTTCGTCGTTGACGATCGTATAGGTTACGTGCGTGCCGTTCTCGCCAATTACGTCGACGTGCGAGCCAAAACCAACGACGCCCGCAACGGTCTCGATGACGATGGCGCGGGAGCGCCGATCATCATCGAGCGCTGCGAGCGCCGAAGCGGTTACATAGTAGGGTTGCTCGGCCGAAACGATAGTGGGTTCCGGCCGATCGTCGTCATCCTTGACGAACGCGCGGCTCACTGCCCCGGTTGCGAACTCGCAGCGGGCGCGGGTGCAGGCGACGCGAGAATCGGATCATCGTCTGCGCTGATCTGATTGGTAATCGTGAAGCTACCCATTGACTTGCTGGCGGTGTAATCGCCGGTCACGGTGACCGTGGTACCGTTCGCAACCGTGGGGTGACCGTGCACGTAAACGCCGATGCACTTTGTGGCACAGATATCGAACGTGGTGTAGTCGTTGCCGCGTTTCGACGTCTTAGCTTTCACGTCGCTAACCGTACCGGTGACGGTGACGCTCTTGCCGTCAAAGACAGCGTTATTGCTCGCGATGTTGTCGATCGAGTCGGCCGCAAAGGCGAGGCCCGTGGTCAGCGCGAGTGCGCCGAGAAATGCAAAAATACGAAGTTTCATCCGGGTGGGGGATCCTTTCTCTAGTCGCCGCAACAGTTGGCAATCAACTGTCCGCAGCGCGTGCAGAACGCCTTACATTTCTTGTAAATCACTTCGGTGCCACCGCAGGCGAAGCAACGTAACGCGTCCATACACGCCGCTTCGCCGCCCCGGGGCGGGCACCCGCCGCGTGGCGCAGAAGCCTGGCGCATGAGCCTCGACGACGCCCGCACCTATGCCCGCAGGCACGAACTCCACGCGGTCGTCATCGCCCGCGATGGCGAGATCGTCGCCGAGGAATACCACAACGGCTGGAACCCCGAGAAACCGCACCCGCTCTATAGCGGAACGAAGAGTTTCTGGGGAATCGCCGCGCTCTGCGCTCAGGAAGACGGCTTGCTTACTCTCGACGAGACCGTCGGCGAGACATTCGAAGCGTGGCAGGCGCCGGGCAAGAAGCTCGTGACATTGCGCATGCTCTTGCAACTCACTGCCGGCATCGGCTTCGGTGGCTTAGGCAATGCCGTTCCGTTGTATGTCAAAGCGCTCGAGGTCGAACTCAAGAACATGCCGGGTTCAACGTTCACGTATGGTGGCGTTCCGCTGCAAGTGTTCGGCGCGGTCTTCGCGCGCAAGCTCGAAGCGTGCGGCGAGACGCCCCATCGCTATCTGCAACTGCGTGTGCTTGATCCGATCGGGGTACAGGTTGCGTCGTGGAAAACGCTTAGCGACGGAACGCATCCATTGCCGACCGGCGCATCGCTCACCGCACGCGAGTGGATCAAGTACGGCGAGATGATGGCGCGCGGCGGATTCGATGAAGCGTTGCGCGGTTCGCAGGCCAACCCACGCTACGGGCTGGGCTGGTGGCTCGGCCTCAAAGGCGCACCCGATGATCTCTTTTACGCCAGCGGCTCGGGCGGACAAGGCATGTACATCATCCGCTCGCAGAAGCTCGCCGTCGTCCACTTCGGCGGCAAACCATCGTACGATCACACCGCGTTCGTAAAAAGGCTATTGGCCTGACGTCATCCCGGGCGCAACTATTTTGTCATCCCGAGCGCACAATAGAGGAGCGGCCTCGCGACGGAGGGACTCAAACTTTTCTCAAAAGTGACACCAAGCGAACGTTTCTTCGTACACTTGAGCATATGAAGTATTCGCTCGACAAGCGCATTCTTGCGCTCGCGGCGGCTGTTGTTGCGTCCGGGTGTGCAGGTATCGCACTTCCGGCGCGATCGGCCGACGCGCCGCCCTCCGACTTCGCCGACGCCGTGACGCATCACACGATCACCCTCGGCGGCAAGCCCATGGCCTACACGGCCCGTGCCGGCACGATCACCCTGCGCGACGCCGACGAAAAAGCGACCGCAAAGGTGTTCTATGTCGCCTACACCCTCGACGGCGCAGACACGAAACGCCCCGTTACCTTCCTCTACAACGGTGGCCCCGGCAGTAGCTCGATGTGGCTGCACATGGGCTCGTGGGCCCCGGTCCGAGTGGTGACCGCCGACGGCACGTTGACCGGTCCGCCGCCGTACCAAGTGATCCCAAACGATAAGACGCTGCTCGACAAGACCGACCTCGTCTTCATCGATATGCCGAACACCGGCTTCGGACGCATTATCGCCAGCCCGAAGACCTTCTTCGGTCTTGACGCCGATACGAACGCGTTCGCGCAGTTCATCGAGCGCTACGTCACCAACTTCGGTCGTTGGAACTCGCCGAAGTTTCTCTACGGTGAGAGCTACGGCACCACCCGTTCAGCCGCACTCGTCGCACAGCTTGAACAGAACGGCATCGGCATCAACGGTGTTACGCTCCAGTCGGTCATCCTCAACTTCGGTTTGGACGACTTGACGGTTAGCGGCGGCTCCGACAACGGCTTCATCCTCTACATGCCGACGGAAGCCGCCGTCGCGTGGTATCACAACGCGGTCCCGAACAAGCCCGCGAACGTAAAAGACTGGGTCGACCAGGCACGAATATTTGCCGGCGGCGAATACGCCGACGCCCTCGCGAAGGGCGCGAACATTTCGCAGAGCGAATTTAAAGATGTCGCCGCGAAGTTCGCGCGCTTCACCGGCCTGCCGCAGTCGTATGTCGAGAAATCGAACCTGCGCGTACCCTACTCCCGCTTTGAAGGCAAACTCTTCCAGAATCAGGGCGAGATCGTTGGACGCCTCGATGGCCGCTTCAAGACCGGAACGATGGATCGCTACAGCGACTTCCCGAGTTGGGATCCGACCGACGCCGCGATCGATTCTGCGTTCACGTCGGCGATCAACAACTACCTCCGCACCGACCTCGCTTACAACCCGCCGCTCCTCTACAAGACGAGCACCTACAACGAGATCGCACAGGCCGGCGGCTGGGATTTCAAACACAACGGCATCACTCAACCGGACGTATCGACTGATCTCGCCAGCGCGATGGTCTATGATCCGAATCTCAAGGTCTTCGTAGCCAACGGCTACTACGACTTTGCGACGCCGTTCTACGAGACGCAGTTCACGATGGATCATCTTGCGATCTCGCCCGCCGAACGGGCAAACATCACCTGGGGCTTCTATCCCTCGGGTCACATGATCTACATCCAACCCGATGCGTACGCACAACTGCACGATGACCTCGAGCATTGGTACGACACCACCCTTGGAGGACGCTAACGTGCGCATGATAGCAGCACTTCTTGCGGTCGCACTGATCGCAGCCGCGCCCGCCACGCCGCCGCCCAACCCGCTTGCCGGCGTTCCTAAAGACGCGGTCACGCATCACTCGATCTCGCTTCGCAGTGGGCGCCTCAACTATACGGCACGCGCCGGAACCATCGTCATTCGCAATAGCGAAGAGAAGCCGCAAGCGACGATGTTCTACACGGCATACACGCTCGATGGGGCCAATGCGAACCATCGTCCGGTCACGTTCTTCTACAACGGTGGTCCCGGCAGCGCAACGCTGTGGCTGCGTATGGGGTCATTCGGCCCGGTGCGCGTACACACGGGCAACGGTGTGATGACGGCCGGACCACCGTACTCGCTGACCGACAACCGGTACACCCTCCTCGATGCAAGCGACCTCGTCTTCATCGACATGGCTGGCAGTGGCTTTGGGCGTATTCTTCCGGGCGGCGACGCCAAGAAGATCTTCGGCAGCGATAACGACGTCAATACCTTCGCACAGTTTGTGCGTCGCTGGTTGACCGCAAACGGCCGCTGGAACTCGCCGAAAGTGCTCTACGGAGAATCCTACGGCACGCCGCGTACTGCAATGCTGGTAAACAACCTGCAAAACTACGGCGTCGGTATCAACGGTATCGTTTTGCAATCTTCGATTCTCAACGACGCGCTCGCATCGAGCTCGACGTACGGCGGCGCAGACACGGACGACTGGCAGTACATCTTCGATATGCCCACAATGGCGGCGACGGCGTACTTCTATAGGGCCGTTCCGGGCGCGCCTTCCACGCTCGCGGCGTACATGAAGCAGATTCAAGCATTTGCCATGGGCGATTACCGTGCGGCCCTCAGCCAAGGCTCGAATCTCTCCCCGCAAGCCTTCGACTCGATGGTTGCGAAGGTGGCGCGCTACACCGGTCTTTCGCAGACCTACGTCCGCAACAACAACCTGCGCATCAGTGCGCAGCCGTTCCTTGCAGAGTTCCGCCGATCGCATTCGGAGACGTTGGGCGCATACGATGCGCGCTTCCGCCTCTACAATCTCGACCCGGCGGGCGAGAACCCACAGTTGGAAGCGAGCGATGCATCGATCGATGCGGCCTACCTCGCAACGACCAACACGTACCTGCGTCAAACGCTCGGATATAAAACAAATCTCGAATATCTGACCGGTGCATACGGCGCGATCCAGGGCGCCGGCGGCTGGGACTTCACCCACAACGGTGGGCTCCCGCTCAACACGGCACCGGATCTCCAGTCCGCAATGACCTACAACCCGAGCCTGAAAGTCTTTTCGGCGAACGGTTGGTATGACTCGGTGACGCCGTTCTTGGCGACCGTCTACACCCTCAATCACTTGGGGCTGCAGGCACCGCTGCAACGCAATATCACCTACGGATTCTATCCGTCGGGTCATATGATCTATCTCAACCCGGATGCTCTAGCGACGTATCACGCCGACCTCGAGCGCTGGTACAAGACGCTTCACTAGGCGCTGCCTCGATAGGCCAAAGGGGCCGGTCTTCGGACCGGCTCCTTTGTGTTATTCTGACGTCATGCAAGCAACGATTATCGGCACGACCCTTCCCGTACTCGAAGTCTCCCTCGACCCGAGCGACGTTGTGGTCGCGGAGCCGGGTGAGTTCTCGTGGATGAGCGGCAACGTTCAACTCAACACGACGACGATGACCGCAGGCGCGAAGGGTTTGCTCGGCGTGCTCGGTCGTGCCGTCTCCGGCGGCGGGATCTTCATGACCGAATATACGGCGCCCGCGGGTAGCGGCATGGTTGCGTTCGCCGCAAAGATTCCGGGTCAGATCGTCCAGGTCGATGTGTCACCCGGTCATGGCTACATGATTCACCGCCACGGTTTTCTCTGCGCCACCCGCGGCGTCGAACTCGCAATGGGTTTTCAGCGCCAGCTCGGCGCGGGGATCTTCGGCGGTAACGGCTTCGTCTTGCAACGATTGGCCGGCACGTGTTCCGCGTGGATCGAACTCGGCGGCGAGATCGTTACCTATGATCTGCAACCCGGCGAAGTGCTGAAGGTGCATCCCGGGCACGTCGGCATGTTCCAAGAGAGCGTCCAGTTCGATGTCACGATGATGAGCGGCATTCGCAACGCGATCTTCGGCGACGACGGGCTCTTCATCGCGCAACTCACCGGCCCGGGCCGCGTCTGGCTACAGACGATGACACTCCCGAACCTCGCGCACGCCATCGGACCGTATCTCGGCGGCGAACGCGCCGTTCAAACCACCGAAGCCGGTGTCGCCGGCGCAATCGCCGGAGCCGCTCTCAAAGGCCTCTTCGGCAGATAGAGACTACGCGGCGGCGAGCAGCGACATCAACGGCTTCGTCAAGTCACGCGAGGCGTGGAGAACGCGGACGACAGTGACGCCACGACGACCAATTGCAGTGTAGAACACGACGAACGACGCTACCGCAAACGATCGAATGTCCGACCCGAACTCTGGGCGCAAGCGACCGGCCTCAGGAAAGACAACGAGGGTGCTCGACGTGGAGTCGAAAACCCGATCGATCAGACGGTCAGCGGCGGCAATGCCAAGTTTTTCGGCCGTGTAGACCCAAATATGATCCAAGTCGTCTGTTGCCGCCGTCGAAAACCGGAATGTCACGCCTCGGCTCGCCGTTCCTGGAATCGCGCAGCGCCTCGTTGCTTTATCGCCTGAACAAACTGCTCCGTCACCTCGTACGTGCCATCGCGAGCGATTGATGCCTCGCCTTCGGCTATTGCTCTGCGGAGCCACTCAAGTTTCTCGGCCTCGGAGAGGTCATCCGATAACACGATATTTTTCGTTGTCATAGCCAAAACAATACCACCCTTGGCAACATGTGCCAAGGGTGGTTGGTTGGTCGACTACGCGAGGTGAGTGCGCCTTACGGAGCGATTCTTCCATTGAGCGTTTTGATCTCCGGAAGCGGTTTCTTGCCGGCTGTTTTTAGCGCGGCGTTCACTGCCGGGATCGTTGTTGTTACGTACGCGTTATAGCGGCCGATGCCGGCAGCAAACGCAACGTTCATCCGGTTTGCATACTCGATCGTCGGTGGCGTTACCAAACCACCATAGACCAAGCCACCGAGATCCTCGCGGAGTTTCCCCGGCCTCTGAATCGAGTCTTCACCGTTCTGGAAGTTCGCCGTCAGCGAATCGAAGAGCGCCATGTGTGCATCCAACGCGGCTTGCAACGCGGTCTTCAAGTCCACGTTCGTACCGGCATCGACGAGCGCCGCATCGAGGGCCTTCTTCTCGGTGTCGAGGTTGTTGAGCGCCGTATTGAGCGTGGCCATCGCATTCGAGTACTTCTTCGCGAAGGTATACGCTTCCACGAGTTGCGCTTGCGTGATGATCGAGTGTGTATCGTTCTTGATGACCACCTTCTGCGTCAAGGTTTTTCCGGCGATCGTCAGGCGCAAGCCGTAGGTTCCCGGCGGAACGCCGGGGCCTTCGCTCGGGCGGAAGCCGGCATGTGCTTGACCTTTCCACGTAACGGGTCCGTCGATCTGATAATCCCACACATAGCGATTCACACCGGACTCGTTCTTGATGTAGGGCACATCCTTGCCGGCAACTTTGTGCGTCCCGGAGATCGTGCGAATCACCTTACCTGTTGCGTCGATGACTTCGAGTTTCGGCGCTATAGCCGAGGGCTGTTGTTGGTAGAACTGGACCAGGACACCACCGGGCGGATTGTCGCCGGAGTAGTTCGTGTAGTTTTGGCCCTCATTGTAATTGTGCGTGTTGTATTGATAGGTCGTGCGCGGGGCGAAGAAGTATGCGCCGGCGGCGAGCGCCTTCTGCAAATCCTGAACCGGAGCAAGGTCGTCCATGATGTAGATCGACCTGCCGTGTGTCGCTACGACCAGATCGTTCGCCGCGTTTTGCTCACGGATGTCCTGAACGGAGGTCGCCGGCATATCGTTTTGCATCGATTGCCAGGTGGCGCCGCCGTTGAAGCTGACCTGGATGCCCTGCTCGGTTCCGAGATAGACGACGTCGCGATTGCGCGCATCGGGACGAATGGTACGCAGGTAGATGTAGTCGGGGAGCCCGGCGACGATCGAAGTCCAGGTTGCGCCGTAGTTATGCGTGACGTAGGCATACGGTTTCAGGTCGCCGGAGAAATGGCGATCGAGAATCATGTATGCGGTGCCCGGAACGATCGACGACGGCGCGATCGTCTCAACGCGGCCGAACGGGGGAAGATTCGGTGGCGTAACATTCGTCCAATGTTTGCCGCCGTCGCGCGTGAGTTGCACCAACCCGTCGTCGGTGCCGACCCAAATCTCGCCGGCCTTCAACGTCGAACCTTCGATGTCGAGGATCGTGTCGCTATACTCAGCACCCGAGACATCGTGAACCATCGGTCCACCCGTCGGTTGCTGGTGCGACTTGAGATTAAGGGTGAGATCGGGTGAAATCACCTTCCACGAAATACCGCGATCCATCGTTTGGAAAACGACGTTGCCGCCGAGCCAACCGATGTGGCCGTTCCACGGCGCAAACGCAATCGGGGAATCCCAGTTGAAGCGATATTTTGCCGTCGAGAGATCGTAACCCTCAAGGCCCGTCGCGTTGTACGGAATCGCGCCCCAACTATCGAGCGTCTTCTTATTGAAGACCTCGAGAGAGCCGTTTTCCGCATCACTCCAGATCCAGTTCGGGTCGATCGGATCGGGGACGGCCCATTCGCCATCGCCGCCGACAGTGGCGTACCAGAACTGGTTGGTAATGCCTTCGGGGGCAAGCGAATTCGACGGTCCGCACCATGCGTCGTTATCTTGGAGACCCGCGCAGACGGTGTACGGGTTCTCGTTCGAGAGCCCGACGTGGTAGATCTGTGCGATCGGGAGATTCGCTGCGAAGGCCCAACTGATGCCCTTATCGAGCGTCAGCGCGTAGCCACCGTCTTCGCCGACGATGATGCGCGACGGATCGCTCGGTGCAATCCACATCGCGTGATAGTCGACGTGCACCTG
>CAJDXE010000059.1_pt1 | contig 12288 bp, 9 predicted proteins | sample 7391781 | NCBI WGS metagenome assembly CAJDXE01 (sample SAMEA7055730, study PRJEB34461) | soil metagenome | biome: terrestrial ecosystem; feature: Peninsula; material: soil | place: Antarctica | collected 2016
ACGCTCGTCGCCTGCTGCCAGACGGTTACCTCGAACTACTTGAATCACATGGAGTTGGCGAAGGCGCGCTACAACTTCTCGGACGCGACCAATGCGACCGTCGCCTTCATCGGCAACCAGTCGACCTACGACGGCGCCGCCGGCGGCTTCACCCAACTCAACTCGACCTTCGCTCCGAACATCGCGTACACCGGAAGCTCGGGTCTGGCTGCCGGTCAGCAGTTCCTCCTCAACAACAAGACGATATTGCCGGATAGCGAACTCCACGACAACGAGCCGATCTTCGAAGCGGATCTGCACACCACCGTCGGCAACGACTCGTTGCTGGCGCGCTATTACAGCGCGGTGCTCGATCGCGAGACGACCAGCGACAGCATCGGTCCTAACGACAACTACACAACCGCCCTCACGCTCTACGGAACCGGTAAGCTCGGAGCCGTCAACAACGTGCCGTTCAACGGCACGCCGCAGACGGTGACCATCGCAACCCCGTACTCCGGCAGCGTCGAACATGATCACCTGCACGGCACGACCCTCGAATGGGATCACAACATGGGGCCGAATCTCCTCGTCTTCTCGGTCGATCGCACGACTTCACTCACCAGTGCCTACTCCGTCGCCGGTTCATCCAGCGTCGTCGGCGGCAAAGTGAACGTCTCAATTGCGCCCGGAACGCGTCAGGACTTCACCACCTATCTCGCGCGCGGTACGTTCAACCTCAACGCCAGTACGACGTTGACGCTTGCGAACTACTTCAACACCTATCACAACATCTTTACGCCGTCAAAAGATGGGCTGGGCAACTTCGTCTATGCTGAATCGACCGTCACTCACGACGATCCGCGCATGGGTTTGACCTACCGCCCGAATCCGAATCTCTCGCTGCGCTTTAGCATGGGCTCGGCGGTCGCGCCGGCGTATCCCTCGCTGATCGACAACCTCAACACCACCGCGGCAGTTGCCTACAATCCGGCTACGCCGTACGTTGTGGTTGCGCAGAATAGCGGCAGCCTGCAACCCGAGACATCGTTCGGCTACAACCTCGGTGGCGATGTTCGCCTGCCGGGCAACGCGATCGCCTCGATCGACGTGTATATGACGAACTTGCGCAACCAGTTCATCGGCTACACGTACGCAACGGGTACGAACTACACGCCGCCCGTGGGCGCCGCCGTGCCGATCTACATCAGCACGAACGCGAATCTCGCCAAGGCGCGCTTTGAGGGTTTTGAGTACACGCTCAAGAGCGATCCGGCGCACGGCTTCGGCTGGACACTCTCCGGTGATCTTGCGAAGGCGTTTGCCTATGATCTGCCGCCGGGCTTCTACTCATCGCCGACCGGTGCGCTAACCACCAATCTCGGCGTGATCGACGGAGCCAACTACGTCGGCTTCAATGCGCCGGCGTTCAACGGCGTCTCGAACAAGAGCGAAGCTTATTCGCAAGAGTTCGCTGCGGTGCACTACCGTGGCAACGTGAAACAGTACTACGAGCTGGGTGCGACCGTCTTCGGTCCGAACAACACGTACAACGTCGGCTCGTTCATCGTAGCGAACGCCGCCATCGGCCTGCCGGTCTTCAACGTCAGCACCCGCGCGACGCTCTCGTTCGACAACCTGTTCGGTACCTATTCGCAACCCTACGCGGTCATCGGCGGAGGCGTTCCGACGCCACTCGCCAACGGTCTGCTCGGCCTGCGTACAGCGGTGCCGGTCGGCCCGACCACGGTGAGGTTCTCACTCTCGCACAGCTTCTAAGGAGCGAGGCACCTTCGGGTGCATGAGAGGCCCTATCGTCCCGCCTTTGCCGGCGGGACGATGCAATTCCGATGCCCGGCGAAGAGAAGTCGCCTTGTCAACTAAATCATTAGTTGACAAGGCGAGCCAAATCCGATACGCTCCAACTAAATCGTTAGTTGAACGAACTGCTTAGGTCTTGGAGCGTCACCGTATGAACCGCCGAATTTGCGTTGTTACCCTGGCTCTCGCCTTCGCCCTGACCGGCGCCACCGGAACCGCGCGGGCAGCCGAAAATGCCGCCACCGGGATCTTGGTCCCGAAGGCAATGAGCGCTCCCGCACTCGACGGAACGCTCAGTGACCCCGCCTGGCGAAGCGCCGCGAGGGTGGCCCTCGACTTCGACAACACCACCCGCGGTAAGGCCGCCGACACAACGACCGCGTACCTCCTGGTCGATGCCACGTACCTCTACGTCGCATTCGATGCGACGCAAACGAATGCGCCGATCGTCGCCGATCAGAATACCAACGGTGTTGGAAAAGATACCGATGACGAGGTCGCCGTCACGCTGTGGCCCGGTGGCACCGACGGCTTCAACTACACGTTCGTCTCGACCGCGCGTGGCACACGTTATCAGAGTTCGACCGAGAATTCCAACTACGAACCGCAGTGGGAGTCGCACGGGACGATCACCGCTGGGCGCTACATCGTGACCATGCGCATTCCACTCTCGGCTATGCACGGCGGCACGCCGAGCAAATGGCTCGTCAACCTCGGACGCCTCGTTGCCAAAACCGGATCGCTCTACATGTGGTCAGGCGGATCAACCGTCTCCGGCCTCAACGACTTCACCTACGCAAAGCCGCTCCGCGGCCTGAGCGCGACCAAAGCATTTCGGCCGAAGGCTCGCTTCGGCATCTACGGTCTCACGTCGCTCGCTGCGTCGAGTGCGGGCGGTTCGACCTCGCGCACCGGCGTTGACCTCTCGATCCCGATCGATGCGACGACCTCGTTCATCGCAACCGTGCACCCCGACTTTTCGAATGTCGAGAACGATCAGCAGTCGATCTCACCAACGGCGTTTCGACGTTACTACAGCGAGACGCGCCCATTCTTCACGCAGGGTGGCGGCACGTATAACGTCATGGAGTGCGATGCCTGTCCTAACGAGATGTCACTCTACACGCCCGCGATTCCAACACCTAGGAGCGGTTATGCCATCGAAGGCAAGGAGGGGCCGCTCACATTTGCCGGCTTCGACGCGATCGGCGACGGACGTAACGATGCGGCGCAAGCGGCGACCTTTCGTAATGAGCCGCACACGCTCTTCGTCTCGGCGCAGCGCGTCTCGGTCGACCTTCCCGGCGTGCACGACGATACGGATCAATACGCCTGGAAGTGGGGCGATCTGAAGCACACGTTCGTTTACGGGAACTATGGCATCGAGAGCGGGAGCAGCGTTACCGACCCGAGCAAAGCGACCTTCGCCGAAGTCGGTGCGGGCTATTACGGGCCGCATACGTTTACGGGTGGCGGCATCCGTCGCGTCGGCGCGCAATATGCGCCGCTCGACGGGTTCTTCTCCTTCAGCGACATCGCCGGATACGGCATCTTCTCCAGCCACAACTGGATCCCGAACGGTGGTCTCGCGAAGAACATCAGCGTCAGCATGTTCACTGATCGCTATCACGGCGCGCAGGGGCTCAATGTCTCCGATGCCAGCATCAACTTCGACATGGTAACGCGTACGTTGTGGGAGTTCGCAACGAGCACGAGCTCGAGCTATGCGGTAATCGACGGGACGATGACGCCGTTGACGCAAAATGAGAGCGCGATCACCTTCAACTCGGGAACGGCGACGCCATCGACCTTCGCGCACTCAACCGGGCGCTACGGCGGCGGACGTTTGGAGGGCAATCGCCGTCAGACGACGATCGCGCTCGGACGTCGGGCCTCGCTCAGTCTTACCGCGAACGACGAGCGTCAGTACTTCTTCAATGGTGCACCGGCGAACATCCAGTGGTTTGATCGCATCAGCGTCGCCTACCAACTAGGGCAGAACAGCTCGTTCGCGCTAGGGTTGCGCCGCATCATCGGCAACCCGCCGACGCCCGACGGCGGAGGAAGCTGTATCGGTACGTGTACGAACCTGTCGTTCGCATACCACCGGCTCTTCGGTCCGCAAGAGCTCTATATCGCCTATGGTGACCCGAGCCAACTGACGACGACGCCGCAGTTTATCATAAAGTTGATTCGTTACGTCGGAGCGGAGAAAGGCACGTAACCCGCGTGCCCGGTGGATACCGAAGCGACGGGTTGCATCCTTCGGCTTCGCGTCGTCGGTACCACCGGTCTGACCGAGGCCGATCGCGCCGAGCGTCAATGCGACACCGGCACCTTGCAGCAGCGAAAGATGTTCGTGGTTAAACGCGACGCCGAGTGCGATCGCGACGATCGGGTTGAGTGTTGCAATCAAACTTGATGCAACCGGTGAGAGACGCTCCACTCCGCGGAACCAACATGCATAGGCAAGTGCGGTACCGATAAAGCCGAGATACAGGTAGCCGAGAATCGCGCCGGTACCGAGTTGCGGGATTGGACCCTCGAGAAATGCGAAGGGCACGAGCATGATCCCGCCCATCGCGAGTTGCCAGCCGGCCAGTACCAGTGGCGGCGCCGGCGATCCCCATTTGTTGAGCAAGATCGACGCGATCGCCATGATGCCGGTTGCGGCAAAGGCGGCGAGCGCTCCGGTCACATCGATGCCGTGCGCGCTCGGTCCGAGCAAGATCACTAACCCGATGATGACGCAGAGCGCAGCGGCGACCGACTGCGCGATCGGGCGCTGCTTGAGAATGCCCCAGGTGAGGCCGATGATGAAGACCGGCTGCGAGGCGCCGATCATGGAAGCGAGGCTACCCGGAAGATGGTACGCGGCCAGGAACAAGAGCGGGAAGAACAATCCGAAGTTGAGGAACGCGAGGACGGCGCTCTTCCACCACCAGTCGCCCTTGGGCAACTGCCGGGCGAATAGGATGATCAGCAGGCCGATCGGGAGCGAGCGAACGAGCGAATCGAGCAGCGGGCGGCCGGCCGGCAAAAAGTCGGTTGTCAAAAGAAAGTTGGTGCCCCACACGAGGGGAGCGACCGCAGTGACCAGGATATCTGTGAACCGACGCATATCTTGAGATTAAGATACTCTAATATCGCTCTACGTCAAGATACTTTAGGTGGAGTTATGTCCGACGGACGCGACCGGGTCGATGCCATCCTCGACCAGTGGGCCCGCGAGCGCCCCGAGCTGCCGACCGCGCCGATGGAGGCGATCGGTCGCCTCTCGCGCTTGGCGCTCATCCTTGGCAGCAAGATCCACGAAGGTCACAAGCCCTTCGGCTTAAGCCGCGAGTCCTTCGATGTGCTGGCGGCCTTGCGCCGGGCCGGTGCGCCGTATCGACTCACCCCGACGGAGCTCTACCGTTCGCTGATGCTCAGTTCGGGCGCTATGACCAACCGCATCGACCGCCTCGAGCACGAAGGCATGGTCGAGCGCGTCGACGATCCGCGCGACCGCCGTGGCGTGCTGGTGGCATTGACCGCAAAGGGCCACAAGACCATCGATGACGCCATGGATGCCCATGTCGAAAACGAGGCCGTACTCATCGCCGCAATAACGCCGCAGGAGCGCGAAGCGCTCTGCGTCATCTTGAGAAAATTGTTGCTGAGTCTAGAGTAAGCCGACGCGCGCCGCTGCATTGCAGCGCGAGCATAGCTGCATTGCAGCACGAGCATAGCTGCATTGCAGCACGAGCATAGCTGCATTGCGCGAACATAGCTGCATTGCAGCGCGAGCATTGCCGCATTGCAGCACGAGCATAGCCGCATTGCAGCACGAGCTGCGCCACTGTCATCCCGAGCGTCGGGAACGAAGTGACCAGAGTCGAGGGACGCATCGGGGGCATCGCCTTCGAGGTGGTCCCTCGACTACGTGCTTCGCACTACGCTCGGGATGACAATACCACCCGCACGCGCTGACAATGCGCTATTCACGCGCTGACAATACCACCCGTACGCGCTGGCAATGCGGCTATGCACGCGCTGACAATACCACCCGTACGCGCTGACAATGCGTCTCGCGCGCAGACAATGCCAAGTTGCTACGTGGCTAGTGCTATTGCTATCTGCGCGGCGAGGACGGCGTTGTTGCGTACGAGGGCGATGTTGGTGGTGAGGCTCTTGCCGCTCGTGATCTTGAAGATGCGGTCGAGCAACCACGGCGTCACCGCTTTGCCTTTGATGCCGGCGGCTTCGGCTTCACGCACGGCCTGTTCGATGTAACCGGCCATCTCCGCGGCCGGGATCTCGGAGGCTTGCGGTACCGGGTTTGCGATCAGGGTGCCGCTCTCGATACCGATATTCTGCTTCGCACGCACGAACGCCGCAATGTCTTCTGCGGTGTCGAGGCGTAACGGCGCGCGCAGGCCACTGTTGCGGCTCCAGAACGCGGGGAACTCATCGGTGCCGTATGCGACGACCGGAACACCGCGCGTCTCCAGCACTTCGAGCGTCTTGGGAATATCGAGCAGGGCCTTTGCGCCGGCGCAGACGACCACTACCGGCGTGCGCGCAAGCTCTTCTAAATCAGCGGAGATGTCGAAACTCGTCTCGGCACCGCGATGCACACCGCCGATGCCACCCGTCGCGAAAACCTCGATCCCGGCGAGACGCGCACAGATCATCGTTGCCGCGACGGTGGTTGATCCGGGCTTCTTCGTTGCTAGCGCAAACGGCAGATCCGCGCGAGAGAGCTTCATCACTCCGATCGCGGTGCCAAGCCACTCCAGGTCACGCTCGGCAAGCCCAACGCGGATCTTGCCGTTCATGATCGCGATCGTGGCCGGAACAGCACCGGCTTCGCGGACAACCGTCTCGACGTCGCGTGCGGTCGCAACGTTCTCGGGATACGGCATACCGTGGGTGACGATCGTCGATTCAAGCGCGACGACGGGGGTACCGGCGGATAGCGCTTCGGCGACCTCGGGGGAGAGTTCGATTGCGTCGGTCATATACGGTAGCGATTTGCGTCCAAAAGCTTTTGTGAGAGATCGGGGCGCACACTGGCGGTCGATTCGATGGTCAACGCCGCAGCGATCATGCCGCCGCGCACCGCGTCGAGCAACGTGTCGCCTTCGAGCAAACGGTGCAACGTTCCGGCCGCGAGCGCATCGCCCGCGCCGGTAACATCGACCGGTTGAGCGAGCAGCGCATCGAGCCGCGTCGTCTCGCCGTTCGCGATGACCTCGGCCCCTTCCGCACCGAGGGTCAAGACCAAGGCCGCGGCGTTCGGGAGTTCGGGAAGTCGAGCGGCCTGGTGAACATTGATAAAGAGAACGTCGACAGACGCGAGGTTCTCCGGCAGGCGCAACACCTTTGAAGCGGAGACACCATCGATCGCCAAGCGGAATGGGAGTTGCGTACGCAAGGCGACCAACTCGGCGAGCGCCTCGGGGCAAAGGTTCCCGTCGGCGAAGACCCAGCGTGCGTGGGTGAGTTGAGGTGCCCATGCGGCGATGTCGCTCGCGCCGATCGCGTCGACCGGACCCGCATCGCACGCGCCGACGACCAGTTCACCGCCCGGTTCGAGAATCGCAACATATTCGCCGGTCGAGCGCCCGTTGGCAATGCGAACGCCGGCCACATCGACGCCGGCAGATTGCGCATACACCCGCAACGCCGCACCGTCGGCGTCGTCTCCGACCGCCGAAAGCAGAGAGACGTGGCGGCCGAGACGTGCGAGGTTCTCGGCGACGTTACGAGCGACGCCACCGTAGCCACGATGACTCTTGGCGGGGTTCGAAGTCGCAGGCCGCGACACTTCTTGGGACCGGAAGGTGCGATCGATAAAGGCCGCGCCGATGCAGACGACATCCATTGCCCTCGGGTTCGCGGCAGCAAGAGCATGCGGCCTGCCGGGCGAACGGCAGACAGATGGAAGATCTGCGAACCGCCTTCGAACGCGACGGCTTTGCCGTCATCCCCGGTTTCAAAAGTGTCGACGAGATTGCGGCGCTGCGCGCGTGTGCCGAACAGATCGTACGCGACTTCGACCCTTCCGACGGGGCCGCCATCTTCACCACCAAGGATCAAGCTGCGAAGAGCGACGCCTACTTCCTCGAATCGGCGACCAAGGTTCGTTGCTTCTTCGAGGAGGACGCCTTCGACGAACACGGCGCGTTGCGACAGCCGAAAGAGCTCTCGATCAATAAGATCGGGCATGCGATGCACGACCTCGATCCGGTCTTCGAGGAGTTTTCGCACGACGCACGGCTCCAGACGATCGCGCTCTCGCTCGGGTTGCAAAGGCCCCTGCTCTATCAGTCGATGTACATCTTCAAACAGCCCAACATCGGAGGCGAAGTGCGCTGGCACCAAGATGCCGGTTTCTTCGATACCGTTCCCTCGACGGTGACGACCTTTTGGTTTGCTCTTGAAGACGCCGATCAACGCAACGGATGCTTGTGGGTCGAGCCCGGCGGGCACCGCTCACCGCTACGCCAACGCTTCGTCGTACGCGACGGGCGCGCGATGATGGATGACCTCGATGCAACGCCGTGGCCCGGCGCGGGCGCCGTGCCGGTCGAGGTAAAGGCGGGGACGCTCGTTGTCTTCCACGGTTTGCTGCCGCACTATAGTGCGCCGAATCGTTCGAACAAATCGCGTCATGCATTTACGCTACATGCCGTCGATGGCGATGCCCGCTACTCGTCGCTCAACTGGCTCCAGCGTGACGACTCGTTCCCGGCACGCGGATTTTCGCCGCACTCCGCGTGAGTACATCGATCTCGTCATAGGTCTTTGCCGCATTCTCGAATGCATGCGGCTGAACGCTGATGTCGCCTCGAAACGGAAAGTCGAGTGCGCTCACGAGGTAGTAGACGATGGAGATTGAGAACGCCAGGGCACCTACCATCACGACCTGCATCACACGTCGCCGGAATGTCACGGCCGCGCCGCCACCTAAGATATACCAAACGAGCGCGTTAAGCCCGGTCGCACTCATCGAGACACGCGCGGCACGCTCCGAGAGAGCACGTTCGATCGAACCCAACATCGATTGATGGACATCTTGTTGCTCGTTGGTCGCCGGTTTGAGTACGGTAATATCGGCAGTGAGCTGTTCGAGCGCATCGTGCGCTTCGGTGCTCTCCTGCAGTTGCGCCATCTTCGGCCAGTCATCCGAGACCACGAGATCAGTATAGCGGCGTAACTCGCTACGAATATGCGTTCGCTGGGCCGGAAAGACGGTCGCATCGCGATAGACGTCGATGAGCGAAGCTGCTTCAGCGTACGTTCGCACTTCAGCACTCTCGAAGCGCTCCCAGGCGCCGATCGCGACAAACGCAAGAATCACCGCATAGACGACGCCGATCACCGCGAAGATGAAGCCCGCCTGTTCGTAGTGATCCTCGAAATAGTCTTTCGGGACAAAGCGATGAATCAGCATCGCCAAGCATACCGCAACGACCACCCATATCAAGCAAAAGATTGCTCCGTGCAAAGCTGTCATGTCAGCGCCCGTTCTGTTCGTATGCGGTGATCGCCTCGGTAAAGGCGTCGCCGTAGCGTTCCAGCTTCACGTCGCCCACGCCACTGATCAGGCGGAACGCCGCCAGGGTCTCGGGCTTCTTGCGCGCCATCTCTTTAAGGGCCGCATCGCTGAAGACGACGTAAGGCGGCACACCTTGTTCCTCGGCCAAGCCTTTGCGCAAGCGGCGCAGATGTTCAAAGAGATCATCTTCAAAGGGCGCGTCGTCGGCGACCTTGCCGCGCGGCTTCTTCTTCGCCTTACTGACAAAGCGCGGCGGCGCGAACGTAACCGCACGACCTTCACGCAAAGCTTCGACGCCCTCCGGCGTCAGTACGACGGTGCGGTGCGCCGGCTCTTGCTCCAGGTAGCCCAGGCGCAGCAACTCGGCGAAGAGCGCCTGCCAATGGTCACGGTTCAGTTCCGTTCCGATGCCGTAGGTCGAAAGCCGCTCGTGATTCCACGTCCGAACTTTCTCGGTATCGGCACCTTCCAGTACGTCGATGATATGTTGGGCACCGGTCGAGTACCCACGCTCTTCACGTACGCGATAGACGCACGAGAGAAACTTCCGGGCCGCAATCGTCCCGTCAAGTCGTTCGACGGGATTTAAACAGTTATCACAGTTGCCACACTGCGCGGGAGCATCCTCGCCGAAGTACCGCAAGACGTGCGCGCGCCGGCAGTCCGACGTACCGGCGAAATCGAGCATCTGCGCGAGCAGGCGCTCTGCGCGGGAGCGCTCCTCGTCATCGCGGAGTTGTCGAATGAAGTGACGTTGCTTGGCGGCGTCGCCTCCGTTATAGAGCAGCATACAGTCGCTCGGGAGTCCGTCACGCCCGGCCCGTCCGGTCTCTTGATAATAACCTTCGAGATTCTTGGGGACATCGTAGTGCACGACGTATCGCACGTTCGGCTTGTCGATCCCCATACCGAAGGCGATCGTCGCGCAGACCACCTGAACTTCGTCGCGAACGAACCGTTCTTGATTGCTTGCGCGCGTCTGTGGCGAGAGCCCGGCGTGATACGGCACCGCCAAAATGCCGTCACGACAGAGCCGATCGGCGAGCGTCTCCGCCGAGGCGCGGCTCGAGACGTAGACGATACCGCTCTCACGTGAGCGTTCGCGCGCCCATGCCAACAGTTGCTTCTGGGCATCGCTCTTCTCGTAGACGCGGTATTGCAGGTTCGGGCGATTGAAGCTGCCGACAAATCGCACCGGAGAGCGCAGCTGCAAGAAGCGTTCGATGTCGTCGCGCACGCGGCCGGTTGCGGTCGCGGTCACGGCGATCACCGGCACGTCGGGGAACCGTTCGCGTAGCACCGCCAACTGCCGATACTCGGGACGGAAGTCGTGTCCCCATTCGCTGACGCAATGCGCCTCGTCGACGGCGACCCGCACCACGTTCCAGCGCGCTAGCCGGTCGAGAAAGGACGGCAGTACCAAACGCTCCGGGGCAACATAGAGCAGGCGATACTCGCCGCGATCGAGTCCGCCGAGACGCTCGCCCGCGGTCTTGGAATCGATCGACGAGTTGAGGAATGTCGAAGCAATGCCGTTGGCGGTCAGCGCGTCGACCTGATCCTTCATCAACGCGATCAGCGGCGAGACGACGAGCACGAGGCCTGGCCGAACGACCGCCGGCAACTGGTAGCAGAGCGACTTACCACCGCCGGTCGGAAGGAGCGCAAGAATGTCCGCTCCGGCCAGCGACGCCTCGACGATCTCGCGTTGCAGCGGCCGAAAGGTATCAAAGCCGAAGTGATGTTTCAGCGCGGTATCGACGGTCAGGGAGTCCACCGCCCCGGGGTTCGACACGGAAGTGCCTGGGCACTAGCGGAACCCGTACCGCAACCCACGCCGGGTTATGGGAGTAGCTATGAAAACGATCACCGGCGTCCACGACGCCCCTCCGCTGCACTGGGTCGGCGACGGCTTTAACGTTCGCTCGCTCTTCTCGTACGGCGACCCACTCGACCTCAGCCCGTTCATACTGCTGGACCACGCGGCACCACGGCCCTTCTCGCCGACTGAGAAGCAACGTGGCGTCGGCTGGCACCCGCACCGCGGTTTCGAGACGGTGACGCTCGTCTATGACGGCGAGGTTGAACACCATGACTCGCTCGGCAACGGCGGGGTGATCGGGCCCGGCGACGTGCAATGGATGACCGCCGCTTCGGGCATCTTGCACGAGGAGTACCACTCGCGCGAATTCGCAAAGCGCGGTGGTACGATGCAGATGGTGCAGCTCTGGGTGAACCTGCCTGCGAGCGACAAGATGTCCGACCCCGGATATCAGACGATCGTAAAGGCAGATATTCCGGTCGTTGCACTACCGAACGGAACGGGGAACGTGCGCGTCATCGCCGGCGCGTACGGCGGCGCGAACGGCGCAGCCACGACGCATACGCCGATGGACGTGCTCGACCTACGTCTGCACGGTGATTCGGAGACGGATATTCCGATCGCCAAAGGACGCACGCTCGGGATCGTCGTGCTCGACGGTTCGGTGCGCGTCAACGGCGTCGCCGAAGCGAAAGCCGGGCAACTGATCACCTTCGATCGTAGCGAGGACGGCGTACGGCTCGATGCGAGCAACGACGCCGCCGCGCTGATCCTAAGCGGAATACCGCTCGACGAACCCGTCGCGGGCTACGGGCCGTTCGTGATGAACAGCCGCGACGAGATCCGTCAGGCAATCGACGACTTCAATTCCGGACGCTTCGGGAAGATTCCGGCGTAACGATACTCGAGTTCCGCGATGATCTTCGCGACACTCTCTTCGACCGTCTCGCACTCGGTGTTCACGGTAACATCAGGCGCGTCCGGCACCTCGTAAGGATCGGAGACGCCGGTAAAATGCTCGATCTCTCCCGATAGCGCCTTCGCATAGAGACCCTTGACGTCGCGACGGACCAACTCCGTCAACGAACACTCGACATAGACCTCGATCACGTTGCCGATC
>CAJDXE010000087.1_pt1 | contig 12189 bp, 8 predicted proteins | sample 7391781 | NCBI WGS metagenome assembly CAJDXE01 (sample SAMEA7055730, study PRJEB34461) | soil metagenome | biome: terrestrial ecosystem; feature: Peninsula; material: soil | place: Antarctica | collected 2016
CTACCTCGACGCGATCGATGCGCGCGACGGCAAAGCCAAGCGCTTCGTCTCCAATGCCTTGACCCTGCACGTCGGTGGCGCTGTCGCTGCGGCACGCGACCTCGCAATCGATGCAGACTCGGCTGTGGACAACCTGGCGGTGTTTTGCCTCGGCGCGTTGGTGATCGTTATTCTGGCGCTCTTCACCTATAGCAGGCGGCATCCGCCGAAACCGCCGATGCCGGTAGCAGAGGTCGAAGAGCGCCTTATCGCCGCCCTTGCACCACCGGACGCGAGCGACGCTATCACCCAAGCGCGCGCCATTCTCGCATCCGATCACTCGCATGCGGGAGCACTCGCGGCGCGCTCGGTGCTGTGGCGTTTCATCGGCGCAAGCGACGGCGAGACGCTGGCCGATATCGTGCGCCGTCCATCCGCGCATGATCCCGCGTTGCGTTCGGTTCTCCGCGCGCTTGAACGCGCCGCCTTCACCGACGATGCAGATCGCGATGCCGCCTGTAATGAAGCGCTCCAAGCGCTCGACGGATATCGCGCATGAGCGTCCGGCCGGCCGCGCTACTCTCCGCACTCGGCACCACCGTCGTCGGCCAGCACGAGACGCTGGAGGCGCTAACGCTCGCCGCAATCGCCGACGGACACGTCTTGCTCGAGGGCCCACCCGGCCTTGCCAAGACCCTTGCGTGTCGCGCGCTAGCAGCCGCACTCGACGGTGCCTTCAAGCGTATCCAGTTCACGCCGGACCTCTTGCCGAGCGATGTCGTCGGCACGCGCATCTTCGACCAGCACGAGAGCGCCTTTGCCACCGTCTTCGGGCCGATCTTCGCTAACGTTGTACTCGCCGACGAGATCAATCGTGCGCCGGCCAAAGTGCAGTCGGCATTGCTCGAAGCGATGCAAGAGCGCCAAGTGACCATCGGCTTGGAGACACACGCGTTGCCCGATCCGTTCGTCGTTCTCGCGACGATGAACCCGCTCGACGCCGACGGCACTTACGCGTTGCCGTTCGCTCAGATGGATCGCTTTCTGATGAAGGTCGTACTCGACTATCCGACACGCTCCGAAGAGCGCGAGATCCTCGAACGCTACGGTGCGCAAGAAGCCGAGCCGGTGCGCGGAATCGCCAGTCTCGCCGACCTGCGCACCTGGCGCGAACAGAGCGCCGCGATACACGCCGACGATCGCTTAAAAGATTACGTCGTCGATCTCGTCGCCGCGACCCGGAAGCCACCCTCCGAGGTCGCGCCCTACGTCGAACGTGGCGCCAGCCCGCGCGCTACGCTCGCCGTCCTACGACTCGCGCGCGCCAAGGCCTTGCTCGAAGATCGTACCTTCGTCCTCCCCGACGACGTGCGTAGCGTCGCTATGCACGCCCTGCGCCATCGCGTTGCGTTTTCGTATCGCGTGCAAGCCGAAGGCGTCGATGCCGACGCGCTGGTTCAGGCCTGCATCGCGGCGGTCCCCGCGCCGTGACGGGCGAGCCGCTTCGCGCGGCATTGCTCGCCGGAAAGCGGCGTCCGCGCGCACGAGGCGGTGGTTCGCCGACGAAGCTTCGCGGCGACGGCTACGAGTTCGTCGAGGTACGCGAGTATGTTGCGGGCGATGACCCGCGACGCATCGACTGGGCCGCTACCGCGCGTTCCGGTGGACTGCAGACCCGCGTCGTCCTCGAAGATGTCGCCCTGACCCTGGCCGCGATCGTCGACACCTCGGCCTCGATGCGCGCCGGCCGCGAACGCGGCCTCAACGTCGCGGCGGCAGAAGCGCTCGCGCTGTGGTATGGCGCTGCGCGCGCCGACGACCGCTGCATGCGCGTCTTTCCCGACCGCGTGCTCGCGCCGCATCTTCACGGCACTGCCGGAGCACGCGCTTGCACCTACGGTACCAGCGATGCGCCCTTCGACTTCACGCGCGCCTGCGCCGCCGCGCGCGCGGCCTTACCGCGCGGATGCGCCGTGCTCCTCATCACCGACGGCTTCGATGTCGACGCCGCCGATGATCGCCCGCTCGCGACGCTCGCTGCACATTGCGACGCGACGGTCTTGCTTGCACGCGATCCCTGGCACCACGCGATGCCGTTGCGCGGATTACAGCGTTTCGCCGATCTTGAAACCGGCGCGATGCGTACGATCTATCTTAACGCCGCCGCGCGCGCGCGCTACGTCGAAGCCGTTCACGTGCGGGAAGCTGCCCTCGTGGAACGTTTCGCGCGGGCCGGCTGGCGGGTGGGCATCCTGCTCGAACGCGACGGGCGCGGTTCGATTCTCCGCGCCTTCGGCATACCGGCACCGGCCGCATGACGATCGATCACCCGCTCCGCCTCGTTGTCTTGCTGATCATCGCGCTCGCGTTGCTGGCCGGCGTGGTCATGCTTCTACGGAGCCGTGCGCGTGCGACGCACGCATATTCCAACCTCGACTTTCTCGCAAGCGTTGCCGCCGCACCGAAGTGGATCGAGCGCACCCTCGCCGCTACCGCTGCGCTCGGCGTTCTCGTCTTGGCGACGGCGTTCTCCGGACCGCACCTACGCATACCGATGCCGGTACTCGACGGAAGTGTCGTCCTCTGCATCGACACCTCCGGTTCGATGGCCTCGACCGATATCTCGCCGACCCGTTTTGCAGCCGCGCAACAAGCAGCACGCGCCTTCATCACCGCAACGGCGCCCGGCACACGCATCGGTATCGTCGCCTTCTCCGGTGCAGCCGGGCTGATCGCACCGTTGCAGAGCGATCACGCCGCCGTCGCGAATGCACTCGATACGTTACCGCCGCCCAACGGTGGCACCGCCATCGGCGACGCCCTTGCGCTTGCGGCCAATGCGCTACCGGCAAAGGGTCATCGCGTCATCGTCCTGATTACCGATGGCGTAAACAATGCCGGTATCGATCCGCTCGGCGAAGCCCAGCAACTTGGTGCGCGTGGCGTTAAGATCTACACCATCGGCATCGGCACGCAGAACGGCGATCTGATCCCGGGCACCGATCAATCCGCCGGGCTCGATGAAGGCGCCCTCAATTCGTACGCACAAGCGACCGGCGGTGCCTACGCGCGCGCCGGTTCTGCATCGGCTTTGCGCGCCGCGCTCGCACATCTGGGCCAGGTGACCGGTTTCGAACAGCGGAAGGTCGATGCATCGTTCGGTTTTGCCGCCTTCGGCGGTATCGCCATCTTCGCGGCCGCAATCGCCGCGCTCGCACTCGGGAGACTTCCGTAACCGTGGACCTATCCTCTGACCGCACCTCCTACGACCGCGAGGCGCTCGATCCAACGGCACTTGCCGCTGATCCGCTGGTGCAGCTGCGCATCTGGCTTGACGACGCGAAAGCCGCGAAGATCGGCGAGCCGAACGCGTTCTGTCTCGCCACCGCCGACGAACACAGCGTCCCCTCGGCGCGGATGGTGTTGCTGCGCGGCCTCGATGGTCGCGGCCTTGCGTTCTACAGCTCGTATTTCAGTCGTAAAGGTCAGGAGCTCGAAGCAAATCCGCACGCGGCCGCGACGTTCTTCTGGCAACATCTGCAGCGCCAAGTTCGCATCGAAGGCACGGTCGAACAACTGGGCGAGAGCGAGAGCGACGCATACTTTCTCTCGCGTCCGCGCGGCCACCGTCTCTCCACCTGGGCATCGGAGCAGAGCGAGCCGGTCGAGAGCCGCGCCGTGCTGGAATCGCGCGTCGGACATTTCGCCGAACGCTTCGAAGGAGAAGAGGTCGACCGACCGCATTCGTGGGGCGGCTATCTGATCGTTCCGATCCGTATCGAGTTCTGGCAAGGTCGCACCGATCGTCTTCACGATCGTATCCTCTACACGCGCGAAGGGCACAACTGGACCACGACGAGACTCCAGCCCTAACGGCGAAACGTCAGGCGCATCGTCGTGCTGTCGCTATCGGTGGTGATGGCAACGCCATCTGCAAGAGTACCCATGATCGTCATCCCGCGTCCTCCCTCATCGTGCGGAACGTACTCGACCCAGGGTCCCTGATTGCGGACGATGATACAGATGCGCGCGGGCGATAACTCCACCTCGACGTTGACGATGCCACGCGCGCGCCCGTGTTCGATCGCGTTGGCGATCGCCTCGCCGAAGGACGAGATAGCGTTATCTACGATGGGCATATCGATGCCGCTCTCGATGAGATAGTACTTGAGTGCGGTACGCGCGATCGGGACAGCAGAGACGTGCGCCGACCACCTCCACGCGCGTGGCGTAGTCGGGGTACCCGTACCGAGCATAACCATGGTGGCGGCATCATCGGTGTTCTCGACGTCGAAGAAGATGGCCGAGTTGAGCGCCGCCGCCGGCGCATCGCTCTTTAAGAGCGGGGTGCGCGTGATCGTCTGCGCGAGAAGATGTTCGCCTTCGATGATGTTGCGATTATATTCGAGCAGGCCATCGGTATAGAGCACGACAGCGGTTCCTGCATCGAGCGTGATGGTGACATCTTCCGCGAAGAGCTCGGTCGGAAAGCCGAGTGGGATACCGCCGCCGGGAAGTGTGTACGGTCGACCGCTCGCATCGACATAGATCTGCTGCGGATGCCCGGCGCTCGCATAGGCGTATGAACGGTCGCGCGGATCGTAGTAGCCGACGATCGCCGTCGCCATCGCAATACTCGCATCGCGGCAGAGCATGCGGTTCACGTATTCGAGCAACTCGGAGGGCGAGCCGAAGCCGCCGGCTGCCGTACGAATCGCGCGCCGCGCTTCATTCATCGCAATTGCCGCTTCGAGCCCGTGCCCGGCGATGTCACCGATCGAGACGGCGATGCGACCGTCGTCGAGTGCGAACGCATCATACCAATCCCCGCCGACCTCCGTCTCGGCCGTTGCCGCCCGGTAATCCGCATCGAAGCGTACGGTTGGGTGCATCGCCAGCGAGGCCGGGAGCAACGCTTGCTGGAGGCGGTCGGCGACACGATACCGTCGAGCGGCGGCACCGCCATGTTCGAGCGCGGCGGTCAGCAAGGTCGCCAGAGCGGAGCCGAGCGCCTGATCGTCGCCGGTGATGACCAGGCGGCCGGCTTGGCTTAAGCCACCGCCGAGCGCCACAACAACGCCCTGCTCAACCAAGCCCGGATCACCGGCGAGGGCGTCGGGCGTCTCGCCCTCGCTAAGATAGATCGCGGCATAGCGAACCCCATGTCGGACGCACGCTTCCACAACGCTTTGCAACATGCGGCGCTGCTCGACGATGGTAAGCGCGATCGCGCCGGCCTCTGCGACGAGGTCGAGCGCCGATACCGTCGTCTGCGTCGGTAGTTCTTCCAACCTAGCCCTCGGAATGAGTGATCGTGTCGAGTATTTCCCAGGCTTGGTACCATGAAACCTGTCGCTTGTTTACCCAACCGGGAGCCTGGGTAGGAGAGCGAAAATATTCTCGCGAGGTTACTATGCAGACGAAGCGATCTTTGCGTACCCGATTGGCGCGTCCGACCGACGGTACCACCGCCTTTGAAGATGAGCTCTTACAAGCACTCATCGCGTTCCGCAACGGAGCGTTCACCGAAGATGAGGCGCTGCTCGAAGCGACCCGCCTGGTCAACGATCTCGTCTATCCGATGACCGAGACCGGCCGCGTCCTCGGCGCGGTCGCGCGCGGAGACCTGACCCAGCGCATGCCGCTCGAATATAACGGCCGTGCGCTTCGCGGCGAGTTTCTCCGCGCCAGCCATACCATCAACACGATGGTCGATCAGCTTAACGGCTTCGCCTCCGAAGTGACCCGCGTTGCGCGCGAAGTCGGCTCCGAAGGGAAGCTGGGCGGTCAAGCGGTCATCGCCGGCGTCGAAGGGACGTGGAAAGATCTCACCGACTCGGTGAACTCCATGGCCTCGAACCTCACCTCGCAGGTCCGCAACATCGCCGACGTCACCACCGCCGTTGCCAATGGCGACCTTTCAAAGAAGATCACCGTCGAAGCGCGCGGCGAGATCGCCGAGCTCAAGGGCACCATCAACACGATGGTCGATCAGCTCAACGGCTTCGCCTCCGAAGTGACCCGTGTCGCGCGCGAAGTCGGTTCCGAAGGCATCCTCGGTGGGCAAGCCGAGGTCGGCGACGCCGCGGGCACGTGGAAGGCGCTGACCGACTCGGTCAACGTCATGGCCGGTAATCTCACCTCGCAGGTCCGCAACATTGCGGAGGTCACGACCGCCGTCGCCAAAGGCGACCTCTCGAAGAAGATCACCGTCGACGTCCGTGGCGAGATCGCCGAACTCAAAGACACCATCAACACCATGGTTGATCAGCTCAACGGTTTCGCCTCCGAAGTGACGCGCGTTGCACGCGAGGTCGGATCCGAAGGCATCCTCGGCGGGCAAGCGCAAGTCGCCGGCGTCAGCGGCACCTGGAAAGATCTCACCGACTCGGTCAACTTCATGGCCGGCAACTCAACGGCTTCGCCTCCGAGGTGACCCGCGTCGCACGCGAGGTCGGCTCCGAAGGCAAGCTCGGCGGCCAAGCGCAAGTTGCGGGTGCCGGCGGCACCTGGAAAGATTTGACCGACTCGGTCAACACGATGGCCGGCAACTTGACGGCGCAGGTGCGCAACATTGCCGACGTCACCACCGCCGTCGCCAACGGCGATCTCTCGAAGAAGATCACCGTCGACGTTCGCGGTGAGATCCTCGAGCTGAAGAACACCGTCAACGTCATGGTCGATCAGCTCAACGCTTTCGCATCCGAGGTCACGCGCGTCGCGCGCGAAGTCGGCTCCGAAGGCATCCTCGGCGGCCAAGCCCAGGTGAGCGGCGTCTCCGGAACTTGGAAAGACTTGACCGAGTCGGTCAACGTCATGGCCGGTAACTTGACCAGCCAAGTTCGTAACATTGCGAAGGTAACGACCGCCGTCGCCAACGGCGATCTCTCGCGCAAGATCACCGTCGACGTTCGCGGCGAGATCGCCGAACTTAAAGAGACGGTCAACACGATGGCAGCGGCGTCTGGAAGGATCTCACCGACAACGTCAACACTATGGCTGCAAACCTCACCAGCCAAGTTCGCGACATCGCCGAAGTGGTCACCTCGGTCGCCAACGGCGATCTCAAACGCAAACTCACCCTACAGGCGCGCGGTGAGATCGCGGAGCTCGCGGAGACGATCAACGAGATGATCGGTACGCTCGCAACCTTCGCCGATCAGGTGACGACGGTCGCCCGCGAAGTCGGCTTCGAAGGGCGACTCGGAGGCCAGGCGGCCGTCCCCGGCGCAGCCGGACTGTGGCGTGACCTTACCGACTCCGTCAACCAACTCGCGGCACAGTTGACCGACCAGATTCGCGCCATCTCCGAAGTTGCCACCGCGGTGACCAAGGGCGATCTCTCGCGCGCCATCGATGTCGCCGCCCGCGGCGAAGTCGGCGAACTCACGCGTAATGTCAACGAGATGATTCAAAACTTGCGCGTTACCACGAATAAGAACACCGAACAGGATTGGTTCAAATCGAACCTCGCACGTTTCACCTCGATGCTTCAAGGTCAGCGCGACATCACATTGGTTGGCCGATTGATCATGTCGGAGCTCGCCCAAGCGGTCACCGCCAGCGCCGGGGCCTTCTACGTTCTCGAATACGAAGAAGGCGAACACGTCCTCCGACCCGTTGCAACCTACGCCGTCCCCCGCCGTCGCATGACTCACGGATACTTTCTGGGTGAAGGTCTCGTCGGCCAATGCGCCGCGGATAAGGCGCGCATCGTCGTCGACGACGTGCCCGTGGACTACCTCGCGATCTCGAGCGGCCTCGGGCGCACGGATCCGGCCTCGCTTGTACTCCTCCCGGTCCTCTTCGAGGGCGAGGTGAAGGGTGTCGTCGAGCTGGCCTCGATGCGTGGCTTCAGCGAGATTCACATGCTCTTCCTCGATCAGTTGATGCAGTCGATCGGCGTCATGATCAACACCATCGCCGCGTCGACGCGCACCGAGGAACTGCTCAAGCAATCGCAATCGCTCACCACCGAGTTGCAGACGCAACAGAACGAACTTAAGCAGACCAACGACGAGCTGGAGGAACAGGCTCGCCTCCTTCAAGAGCGCAACCAAGAGGTCGAGCGGCGCACGCGCGAGATCGAAGAAGCGCGCGGCGAGCTCGAGAAGAAGGCCGAGCAACTTTCGCTCACCTCGAAATATAAGAGCCAGTTCCTGGCGAACATGTCGCATGAGTTGCGTACGCCGCTCAACAGCCTCCTGATCCTCTCGAAACAACTCTCGGACAACCGCGACGGCAACATGACTCCGAAGCAGGTCGAGTTTGCGCAGACGATTCGCTCCGCCGGAAGCGACCTGCTCACCCTCATCAACGACATTCTCGATCTCTCGAAGATCGAATCGGGAACGACGGCGATCGAACTCGAGGATATCTCTATCGACGCGATTGAGGAGGACATACGGCGTACCTTCGGACAGATGGCCGCCGACAAAGGCCTGCGCTTCGAGGTGCATCACGAGCCGGGAGTGCCGACCTCGCTCATGACCGATCCGACTCGCCTCCAGCAAGTCCTCAAAAATCTCATCTCCAATGCGCTCAAGTTCACCTCCGAAGGCAGCGTAGACCTCACGCTCTCCCTTGCTCCGAATCCGCGCGATGGTCGGCAATGCATTGCCTTCGCGGTACGCGATACCGGCATCGGTATCGCGCCCGACAAGTATCACGTGATCTTCGAAGCGTTCCAACAAGCCGATATGAGTACAGCACGCAAGTTCGGCGGCACCGGACTTGGCTTGGCCATCAGCCGCGAGATCGCGGGGCTTCTCGATGCGGATCTCGACGTCGAAAGCAAACTCGGCGGCGGTAGCACCTTCACCCTGCGCCATCCGATCGAGCGTCTCAGTCCGCGTACCGTGACGCCGTTGGAGGTTGCACTGCCGCGTCCGGTATCCGCGATAGACGATCGCTTGAAGATCGGCGAGGGCGACCGGTCCTTGCTCGTCGTTGAAGACGATGCAACGTTCGCCAAGCTCCTCGCCGGGTTCGGGCGCGAACGCGGATTTAAAGTCGTCATCGCCGGTAGCGCCAAAGAGGCCATGGACCTCGCGAAGCGCTACCCACCCGATGCCATCACGCTTGATCTCGGCCTCCCGGACGCGAGCGGATGGGAGCTGCTTGAGTCGTTCAAGGCATTCCCTGCGACCGCGAGTGTGCCGGTCCACGTCATCTCCGGTGGCGACGAAGATGCACGAGCGCTCGCATCCGGCGCGCTCGCGCATCTACAGAAGCCGGTCAGCGAAGAAGCCCTCACCTCGGCGTTCGATTCGCTCCTCGGCTTCTCGGTAGGGCGCGACAAGGACGTCCTGGTCGTGGAGAGCGATCTGGTGCAACTCAACGCTATGGTCCGACTGATTTCGTCCGGGGAGATGCGCGTAACCGCTGTGACCAACGGGACGGATGCGCTCGAAGCACTCGACCGAACGCGCTTCGATTGTCTCATCACCGATCTGCGGCTACCGGATATGCACGGCGAAGAGTTGATCGCACGCGTCCACGAACATCACAACGCCGGCGCTCTTCCCATCGTCATCTATACCGGTCGCGATCTTTCCCGCGAAGAGGAGGCAGAGCTACGCCGCATCTCCTCCGCGATCATCGTCAAGGACGCGAAATCGCCGGAGCGGCTCATGGACGAACTTACGTTCTTCCTTCAACGTGTCGAGACGGATCTTTCACCGCTCAAGCGAGGCACCTCGCCCGCGCAGGAAGATCGGACGTTTGCCGGTCGCACGGTGCTCATCGTCGACGACGATAGCCGTAACATTCTCGCCCTCGAGGTCGCCCTGCAGTCACACGGATTGAAGGTCGTCAGCGCGGAGAGCGGGCGGCGCGGGATCGAGACCCTACAACAGAGACCCGGGATCGACATCGTTCTCATGGATATCATGATGCCGGAGATGGATGGCTATGAGACGATCCGCCGTATCCGTGCCGACGCATCGCTTGCCCGGATGCCGATCATCGCCCTAACAGCGAAGGCCATGAAAGGCGATCGTGAAGCGTGCATCGCCGCAGGTGCCTCCGAATATGTGAGCAAGCCGGTCGATGTCGATCAACTGATCTCCATTCTGCGCGTATGGCTAGCGCGCTGAGCGAAGATATCGCCGAGGTTGAACTCGGCCTCCTCCTCGATGCCCTCCGGCGCGCGTTCGATCGCGACTTCGCCGATTTTAGCCATGCCGTTCTACGTCGGCGCGTCAACGAGCGGATGCGCGCCGAGCGAACCTCGACGATCTCCGCGCTTCAGGATCGCGTTCTTCATGACCCGGTAGCGCGCGATCACTTGCTGGTGGCACTCGGCGGCGGGAAGCGCGCGTTGTTTCATCAGCCGGAGTTCTTCCAGACCTTTCGTGGGCACATCATCCCTCTGCTACAGACGTATCCGTTCGTACGCATATGGCTGCCCGGAGTCGGCTCCGGCGAAGATGCCTATGCGATTGCCGCCTTGTTGTACGACGCCGGCATGCTGGACCGCTCGCTCATCTACGCAACCGCGTTTGCGCCGGAGGCGATCGCACAGGCTCGACAGGGCGAATATGCCGTCGCGTCGCGATCGGGCCTCAGCGCTTCGATAACCGCAGCCGGAATCGAGACGCCTATCGACGATCTGCTTACCATACGCTCGGGGCGCGCAATCTTTCGCGACGAGATTCGCGAGAAGGTGATGTTCGCGCAACACGCCGTCGCGCGCAGCGTCTCGATCAACGAATTCCATGCCATCATCGCTCGCGGCACCGTGCCGATCTACACGCTCGAAGCGCAATATCGAATCCACCGCATCTTCTATGAGAGCCTTGCGCGCCTCGGGTTCCTCTGCTTGGGCGTCGGCGAAAACATCGCCGGCTCGGTCCACGAGGCGGCCTATCGCCGCGTGGTTGAAGGATATCCTGTCTATCGCCGGATGCACTGAAGCCAGGAGCCCCGCGACGTGAGCGACAAACAGAACGATCCGTCATGCCTCGCAATATCCTCGTTATCGGCTCCGGTCCCATCGTCATCGGGCAAGCCGCCGAGTTCGATTATGCCGGCGTGCAAGCGTGTCGCGCACTCCGTGAGGAGGGCCACCGCGTCGTCCTCGTCAACTCCAATCCGGCGACGATCATGACCGACCCCGAGGTTGCCGACGCCGTCTACCTCGAGCCCCTCACCGTTGCCTCGCTCGAGCAGATCATCGCGCGCGAAAAGCCCGATGCACTCTTGCCGACACTCGGAGGACAGACCGGCCTGAACCTCGCCGTCGAACTCGACGAAGCCGGTGTCCTCAAAGAGTACGGCGTCGAACTGCTCGGAACGCCGGTCGCTACGATCAAGCTTGCCGAAGATCGCGAGCTCTTCAAAGCCAAGATGCTAGAGATCGGCGAACCGGTCGCCGAGAGCGTCATCGTTACCGAGATCGATCAAGGGATCGCCTTTGCCGAGAAGAGGGGCTATCCGCTCGTCGTGCGCCCCGCATACACGCTCGGTGGTACCGGCGGCGGCATCGTCTACAACGAAGCCGAGCTACGCGAAACGCTCGATGCCGGGCTCAATGCCTCGCTGATCAATCAAGTCTTGCTCGAGACCAGTCTGCTCGGCTGGAAAGAAGTCGAGTACGAAGTGCTGCGCGACGGTGCCGACAACTGCATCATCGTCTGCAACATGGAGAACATCGATCCGGTCGGCGTGCACACCGGCGACTCGATCGTCGTAGCGCCCTCGCAGACACTCTCCGACATCGAATACCAGATGTTGCGTACCAGCTCGCTCAATGTTATTCGCGCCCTTGAAGTCCAGGGCGGCTGTAACATTCAGTTTGCGTTACATCCAACCAGTGCGCAATACGCCATCATCGAGGTCAACCCGCGCGTCTCGCGTTCATCGGCGCTAGCATCCAAAGCGACCGGCTACCCGATCGCTAAGATCTCGACGCGCATAGCGCTCGGCCAAACGCTCGACCAGATTCCGAACCCGGTAACCGGCGTCACCACCGCCGCCTACGAACCGACGCTCGACTACGTCGTCGTCAAGATTCCGCGCTGGCCGTTCGACAAGTTCCCGCTTGCCGATACGACCCTCGGAACGCAGATGAAATCGACCGGCGAAGCGATGGGTATCGGCCGCACGTTTAAGGCCTCGTTGCTCAAAGCGTTGCGCGGCCTCGATCTCAAACGCGATACGCTCACCGGCGGCGCCTATCTCGAATGGAGCGACGCCGAACTCGAAGCC
>CAJDXE010000034.1_pt1 | contig 12037 bp, 11 predicted proteins | sample 7391781 | NCBI WGS metagenome assembly CAJDXE01 (sample SAMEA7055730, study PRJEB34461) | soil metagenome | biome: terrestrial ecosystem; feature: Peninsula; material: soil | place: Antarctica | collected 2016
AATAGCACTCCGGTTGCGATAACCGTTGCCGCCAATATTCTCCTCAACATCTATTCTGCCAACCTCGGAAATGCGTCGCTCGCTGTGACCCCGGCAGATGCAACCGGCGACACTGCTCCTACGCGCACGGTTATCGGCGCGGCGACCGGCATTGTGCAACCGTATGACGTCGCCGTCGATGGCTTCGGCAACGCATACGTTTCCGCTTTGCGGAACGCAACGGTCACGGCATACGCAGCGGGCGCAAACGGTAACGTTGCGCCAGTCACGACGATCACCGGAAGCAGCACGGGATTGAATGGTCCGCTCGGCCTAGCATTCGACGGTGCGGGCGATCTCTTCGTTGCGAACTTCAATGCCAATACCGTGACCGTCTTCGGGCCGAGCGCGAACGGCAACATCGCACCAATTCGGACGATCGCCGGCGCTGCAACCGGGATCGCGGAGCCGTATGGGTTGACACTTGATGCGCAAGGAAATCTCTACCTCGTTAACAACGCGAGTCAATACGGCGGCGTCGATAGCATCACGGAATATGCGGTTGGAGCCGATGGCAACGCCGCGCCGCTCCGTACGATCACGGGTCCATCGACGGGATTGTACGGTGCGGTCTTCGACGCGGTCGATTCGTCAGGAAATATCTATGTGACGAATTTCTACGCAAATACGATTACCGAGTATGCGTCCAGCGCGAGCGGTAACGCTGTGCCGATCGCAACGATCGCCGGTTCCAACACGGGCTTAAGCAGCCCAAGCGGCATCAGTCTCGATGCCGGCAACAATATCTACGTCGCCAGTGGCAACAACATTCTCGTCTTCGCCGCAGGAAGCAACGGCAATGTTGCGCCGACGCGCACCATCACCGGCGCCGATTCGGGCTTCAGTAGCCCTGTGGGGATAACGCTCGCGCCTTAGTTAGGTTCCGCGCAGAAGCGGGGTGATCATACAGGGGTGGCCTTGGCTGGTCGCGCATGCGCGCAGGTTCCGAGCAACCCCAAGGCTGCGCAAGAAAATATTTTGTGTGGGTATGTTCTGTGGACGAAAGTGAGGACATGTTCATGACAAATGACCCATACGAAGCTGGAATGTATTTCGATCGCATGGAGGCCGCAAGCGCGGTAGACCGTTTGCACGGCCTCGGTTACGATGCCGGCGACATCAGCGTGATGATGGACGATAAGACGCGCGAGAAGGCATTCGCTGCTGAAGTGAACACGAAGACCGGCGAAGGTATCGCGACCGGTGCAGTTGTCGGCGGCGTTCTCGGCGCCATCGTCGCGGGTTTAACGGCGACGGGCAGCGTGGCTGCCATCGCGGCGACAGGTGGCATTGCCGCACCACTCGTCATCGGACCGATGGCAGCGGCACTCGCCGGCCTCGGCGCGGGCGGTGCGATCGGCGGTATCGTCGGCGGTCTCATTGGTCTCGGTATCGGTGAGTCCCGGGCAAAGCAGTACGAAAAGGGCTTACGCGAAGGCGGCATCCTGATCGCGGTACGGCCTAAATCCGGGCATACCGATAAGGTACGCGAAGCGCTTCGCGATCAGTATTCGGCCGACTATGCCGGAGAAGTCCACGCGCACGTGTAGTTACGAATAGCACGCGAAACTGAAGCGCTAGAGTGAGGCGCCCGATTATTCGGGCGCTTCATTTTAAGTTGAGATCGTTTGGCGGACCGCTCGGCTGGGCAGGTAGAACTGCAAGGTTGCATTCGGAAGGAAAGAATCATGGCGGAAGTTTTTGGGACCAAAGGTCAGAGTGTCGAAGTCAGCGGCGAGTATGAGTGTTCGGAGTGCGGAGTTCGCGTTCACTTCGAGCGAGGCGCCATCTTCCCGGCCGATCATCATCCTGAGAAGCCGTGGTCGTTGTATGTTACCGACAGTAACGAGGGCGGCGGCTAACTACCGGGCTTCGCGGATGGTGGCGGCGCCGAGGACCTCTTCGCCGTCGCGATCATAGAATGCGACCAACTGGCCGGGCGTGATCGCGCGCTGACCCTCCTCAAAATGCAGATGAAGCGTGCCGCCCGGCTGTACGGCCGCAGTTGCGGGTGCGGGCACGGCGCGATAGCGCACCATCGCGGTGACCGGCGTAGCGCTGTCGCCGAAACGCTCCGGCCGAATCAGGTTCACTTCGTCAGCGATCAGTTCGTGCGAGAAGAGTTCGTCTTCGCGGCCGATCACGATCGTGTTCGTCTTCGCATCGACACGGGTGACAAACTTCGGGCCATCGCTGCTTGCCGGTAAACCTTGGCGTTGCCCTACGGTGAAGTTGGCGATGCCGAGATGCGTCCCGACGATCGCCCCGTTTTCGCGAATCTCTCCTGGCGCGTTGATGCCCGGGCGTACGCGTTCCAGCACTTCACGATAGTCGCCGCCTTCGACGAAGCAGATGTCCTGTGATTCTGTCTTGTCGTGGACCGGCATGTTCATGCGCAACGCATGTGCACGCGCTGTCGCCTTATCCATCTCGCCGAGCGGCAACAACAACGTCGCCAACTGATCGGGCGTCAACTGGGCGAGCGCATACGCCTGATCTTTGGCGTGCGGGTTGCGAAAGAGATGGGCGCCGTCGGCTCGATGTTCGATCCGCGCGTAGTGCCCGGTCGCCACATATGTTGCCCCAAGTCGATCGGCATACTCGCGCAAGGTGCCGAGCTTGACGAAGTTGTTGCACGAGACGCACGGGTTGGGCGTTCTGCCGGCGGCATAGTCGTCGGCGAAGCGATCGATGACGTTCTTGCGGAACGTCTCCTGAAAATTCAAGACGTAATGTGGGATGCCGAGGGTGGCGGCGCTGCGTCGGGCGTCGTCGAAGTCGTCGACGCCGCAACAACTCTTCGCGTGCGGCGCACGCGTCGGTGTGTACATCTTCATCGTCACGCCGACGACGTCGTATCCGGCTTCTACGAGCAGCCCGGCGGCCACCGCCGAGTCCACTCCGCCGCTCATCGCGGCTATTACACGTGCTTTTGCCATGGGTCTTTCGGACAGGATAACAGGGTAACGGGGCTAACAGAAGCCCCAAATGCCTGCGCTGGGTGATCGGTTTCGCGCCGCACGTGAGGCCCGTGGTCTGACGCTCTCCGATGTCTCGGAGCAGCTCCGCATCCGCGCGCTCTATCTTGGTGCCATCGAGGAAGAGAACTGGAGCCAGATCGGCGCGGCCGTCTATGCTCGCGGCTTCTTGCGGACGTATGCCCGTTTTCTCGGCTTGGACGCCGAGGAGGCCGTCGCCGCGTTCAACCTCGCCACCGGCACCGGCCCGGTCTCGGCCGGAGCGCCCGATCCCGACGAATTGGCTCCCGCGCCGAATCGTAGGCTCATGGGTCCGATGATCTGGATCGCGAGCATCGTCGCGGTCGCCTTGATCGCCTTCGTCGTCTACAACGCGATGACGCTCTCGCGACCCGAGACGGTCGCGGTCGTCCCGTCGGCCTCCCCGACTGACCTCGCCTCGTCGCTGCCCTCGGCGACGGCCTCCGGCTCACCCTTGCCTTCATATAGCCCCGGGGCGTCGGCTTTGCCCGGTGCGAGCGGCTCGCCGTTGCCGTCCCCAACCCCGACCGTAGCGCCGCCGGGCACACCGAACGTCCTGGAGCTTCATTTGACCGCTCCCTCATGGCTGAGGGTGAGCGTTGACGGCGGTGCTAGTATTGAGGGTACATTTCCGGCTGGCACGATTAAAGCGTTCCACGGGAAAGTCGCCTTCGTGCGCGTAGGGAACGCGGGCGGGGTCGAGGCCTTCGTCGACGGTACCTCCGTCGGGATCCTCGGCAAAGCCGGCGACGTCGTCGAGCGCACCTTCACTCTGTAGGACGGAGCCCATGGCCAGCGAATTTTCGTTTGATGTCGTGTCGAAGATCGACCGGCAAGAACTCGACAACGCCCTGAATCAGACGCGCAAAGAGATCGAAGGTCGCTTCGATTTCAAGAATTCCAAAACGGAGATCACCGCCGACGATAAGGCCATCACGATCGTCTCCGATGACGAGTTGAAGATGAAGAACGTCATCGATATTCTTCAAGGCAAGGTGATGAAGCGCGGGATCGATATCAAAGCACTCGATATCGGCAAGCTCGAGGCGGCCTTCAGCGGAACGGTGCGCCAGGTGCTCACCCTACGCAACGGCATCCCGAAGGACAAGGCCAAACTGATCACCGAGAAGATCCGTTCGCTCAAGATCAAGGCCAACGCGCAGATTCAGGACGAGCAAGTGCGCGTCACCTCAAAGAGTAAGGACGACCTGCAAACGGTGATGAACGAACTAAAATCCGCCAATCTCGATCTGCCGCTGCAGTTCGTGAATTACCGCTAGGTCGCACGATGCCCTCAGTATCGTTCGTCTCTTTAGGCTGCGCAAAAAACCTCGTTGACACCGAGGTGATGATTGCTAAGCTCGGCGCCGCCGGTTGGCAACTCGAAGCCGACTCGACCCTCGCCGATACCGTCGTGATCAATACGTGCGCGTTTATCGACCCCGCGAAAGAAGAGTCGACCGATACGATCCTCGAGCACGCCCAACGCAAGGGCAAGGATCAACAACTCGTCGTCGCCGGTTGTCTTGCTCAGCGGTACGGCGAACAGTTGCAAGCGTTGATTCCCGAGATCGACGGCGTCGTCGGCACCGGTGCCTACGCCGGTATCGCAGAGATGCTCGAAGACGTGCGCGCAGGCCACCGTCCGGTGCGTTTGCAGTTCGATGCGGAACCGGAACACGACTTTCTACCGCGCTTGATTACCACGCCGCGCGCTACCGCATATTTGAAGATCGCCGAAGGCTGCGATCACCCGTGTACGTTCTGTATCATTCCGCAGTTACGTGGTAAGTTCCGTAGCCGTAGTGAGGAGTCGATCCTCATGGAGGCGCGCGCGCTCGCCGCGAACGGCACGAAAGAACTGATCTTGATCGCACAGGACACGTCGATGTGGGGTCGTGATCGCGGACACAAACGCGGCGGGCTCGCGCAACTGCTCGAGGGTCTGCACGAGATCGAGGGCATCGTCTGGATTCGCTTGCTCTATCTCTATCCGGCTACCGTCGATAGCGAGTTGATCGAAGCGATGGCTCGCTTGCCGAAAGTCTGCACCTACATGGACATGCCGTTGCAGCACGCGCATCCGGAGGTGCTTCGGGCGATGTTGCGACCCAGCAACGGCGAGCGGTATTTGGAGATCATCAACGAGTTCCGCGAGCGGGTCCCGGGCGTCACCATGCGCTCCACCTTTATCGTCGGCTTCCCAGGCGAGACCCAGACCCATGTGGATTATTTGGAGGAGTGGATCGGCCGGGCCGAACTCGATCGCGTCGGATTCTTTGAATACAGCGCGGAAGAGGGTACGCCGGGTGCGGAACTGCCGAATCAGGTTCCCGCACGTGAACGTCGCCGTCGCCTGGTGCGATTGCGCGAAGCGCAACGGATTGCTTCGGAGCGAGCGCGGGGCAAACGCCTCGGTACGACGGTTCGCGTTTTAGTTGAAGAGAAGCGCACGTTGCGCAAGGGCGATCCGTTCCGGGCCTCGCTCGGCGAAACCACGGTTTGGTTCGGGCGGTCGGCGGGTGAAGCTCCGGGTGTCGACGGCGGCATCTTTTTCACCGGCGACGTCGAGCCGGGAGACTTTGTGGATGTGACCCTTGACGGTCATGGACCGTTCGATTTCTTCGGTACCGTAAAGGAACGTATCGCTGTTGCCTAAGCACCTCGCTCCCGAGACAGAACCCGCGCCTTCTCGTGTATCGTTGGGTTTACGCCGCCTGTTGTTGGGCGGCGGGGTGGTGCTCGTTGGGATCATCTCGATCTTCGCCGGTTACGCGATCTTCCAACACAAGAATCCGCTTCAGGTAATCACAAGCGCCTTCGTGCAGACGCCCCAGCAGGTCTTCGGCAAAGATCATCTGCTCATACTTGCCGTCGGGCTCGACTATGACTACGATTCCAAAGACGAAGAATATTCGACGCAGTCGCGTAGCGATGTGATCAAGGCGATCAACCTCGACTTCGGCCTGAAGAAGGCGTACGTCGTCAGCGTACTGCGCGATATGGTTGCAACGATGCCAGATGGGCGTCAGGCGAAGATTAACGAGGCTCAGTCGGACGGCGGAATCAAGGAGGCGCAATCGGTCATCGCCTCATTTCTCGGGACGCCTCCGTTTGATCGCTACATCATCCTGCGCATCAACGCGATGAAGGAGATCATCAGCGCGATCAACGGTGTCGATATCAACGTCAAAGATTCGAACTGCATTCAATCCGGCGACTGTAAGAACCAGGACTCACTCAACTACGACGACTCGTGGGGACATCTCCACATTCACCTCAAGCCCGGCATGCAGCACCTCGATGGCCCTGCCGCCGTCGGCTACGCGCGCTTCCGACACGATTGGTGCGGTGATCCGTGCCGCTCGAAGCGTCAGGAACAAGTCATCCAGGCGATGATTTCCAAGCTGCGCAACGACAAGTTCAATACGGTCATGCACATCGGGCAGTTGATCGACATCGTGCGTCGCAACGTCACCACGAACTTGACGCAAGGTGAGATGATCGCCTTGGCCAACTATTTCTCCGATGTTAGCCCGTCGGATATCATCCAGGCACAGCTGCCGTACGTCTCCAACATAACTTTGCCCGACGGGGGTGACGCGCTCGTCGCTGACGACGCGGCGAAGAAGAAGCTTGTTCAGGAGATGCTGATCGCGCCGCCGACCCCGCAGCCCTCGCCGGATATGATGGCGCTTGCAAGTATCCCACCCGGCACGATTCGCATCGATGTCGAGAATGGCAGTGGCATCGCCGGTGCCGCACACAAAGTCGCCGATGCGCTCAAGGCCAAGGGTTTTGTTATCAGCGACGTCGGAAACGCGACCGGTACGGTTGCGATTACCGAAGTGCATGAACACTCGAAAACGACCTTCGCCGGCGCGAAGGTGCGTGAAGCGCTGCCGGCTCGGATGCAGTCGGCTGCCATTCTCTCGGATGCACCGACTGACGTAACCAGCGCCAGCGACGTCACCGTGATCGTCGGCAAAGACCTCGCGCTCTCGACATCGACGCCGAAGATTTGAAAAAGCGCACCTTTGCCGTCGTGACGCTTATCGCGGCCGCGCTCCTTGCCTTCGGTATTTGGCGCGTGTTCTTGCATGCAGGCAATCTCGTAAAACCGGCGTTGATCACACCGCAGATGGACGCGCATGCCGCGCTCTCACCGGATCTCGGCGCACGCGTAGACCGCTTGTTGAATGAGCGCAAGGAAGCGGCACGCAAAGGGCGCCCGAAGTTGATCGCGCTGACGTTCGATGACGGTCCCTATCCGATCTTCACGCCGTTGCTGCTCGACCAACTCAAGAAGTTGCACGTGCATGCGACGTTCTTCCTCATCGGTCGCGATGCGCAGCAATGGCCGGAGCTGACCGCTCGCATTCATGCCGACGGGAATGAGATCGGCGATCACACGTTCTCGCATCCCGATCTCGACAAGGAGACCGATGCGCAGGTACGCGCCGAGCTCGTTAAGGGTCGCGAGACGTTGCTGGCTTTGGCGCCTGATCCGTCCGAGCGGACCCTGATGCGGCCGCCGCACGGGCGTTATACCGAGGCGACCGTCCGCGTTGCTCAGTCTATGGGTTACCAAGTGGTCCTCTGGACCGACGACTCCGGCGATTGGCGGACACTGACGGTCGATGAGATCCGGAACCATCTGCTTGAGCACGCGACTGCACCCGATATGGTACTGCTCCACTCAGGAAAGCTCGCTACCATTCAGGCATTGCCGGAGGTCGTGGCGCGTTTCCGAGCGGCGGGGTACACTTTCGTCACCGCCGGTCAGCTAATTCGTATGACCACCCCGGAAGAACTGAACCACCCTTCGCGGAAGCCGGTCTAAAGGAGGCTCCTGGTAGATATGCCACGTTCGATAATTGACACCGAGAGCAGCCGCCCGGCGTATGTCCGCCGGACCTCGATCCGCTGGGCGGTGGTCGTCGCCGTCCTGATTGCCATCCTGGTGGCGGTCTATTTCACGCACTTTCACCAGGCGCCGCAGCACGCGGCGACTCGGCTTTTGCCCACAATCCAGGAAACCTCACCCCTCGGCGCGGAATCTGGCGCGTTCCCCCATAGGAGATCTCATGCTGCGTAGGCTTTCCCTCGGACTCTTCGGTTTGAGTCTGGCAGCCGCTGTTGCGGCCTGCAGCTCGAGCGATGCCGTGCCCGATAACGGGCTCGGTAACGGTCCGAGCCTTCCCTCACTCACGCTCTACGCGGCTAACACCACGCAGAACGCGGTTGGGATTTGGCCGCCCGGCACAGCGACCGGCGCCTCACCCACCTATCAACTCGGTGGTAGCAATACCACGCTCAACGGTCCGCAATTTGTGGCCGTCGATAAGACGGGCATCGTCTATACGAGCAACTACAACACTGGGACGCAAGCCGCGTCGGTGATTGCGTTTAAGGCGCTTGCTACGGGCAACGTCTATCCGGTCGGGACCTTCACGTATCCCGCAATGGGACATTTGCGCGGTATCGCGATCGATGATGCCACATCGGAGGTCGCTCTTGCGACAGTCGATACGGGAGCGTCGGGCCCGGCATTGCCGAGCCAAGTGCAGATCTATCTTGCCGGTTCCTCGGGTACGGTTGCTCCGGTGGTCGCGATCACCGGGAGTCTCACCGGCCTGAACGTTCCGTCCGGTGTCGCGTTCGACGCGCACGCTGCGGTATGGGTAACCAACATCGGCAGTCCGTCGATCGAGCAGTTTGTCTTCCCGACCCCGTCGCCGACGCCGTCGGGCACGCCGACTCCGACGCCGACGCCAACGCCATCGCCGACCGCAACGCCGACGGCGACGCCGACGCCGGTTCCGACGGCGACACCGGTCGGCCCGACGCCGACGCCCCCGGCACCATCCCCGCCGGCGTATCTCGACAACCTTGCACCGACGGTGACCATCGCCGGCGCAGCGACCTTGCTGGTTACGCCGGTCGGCATCGCTGTTGATGCGAACGGAAACATCTTCGTCGCCGACGCCGGCGCGAAGGCCGTCTTCGAATTCGCTACCGGCGCTTCGGGTAACGTCGCACCGACCAAGATCATCTCCGGTGCGAGCACCGGCTTCGTCTCGCCGTCCGACGTCAAAGTCGACTCGACCGGCAAGATCTACGTTGCCGACTCCGGCGCCGGGAAGATCTTCGTCTTTGCGGCTGGATCGACCGGAAACGTCGCGCCCACAACGACCTATATCGCGACCGGGACGTTGATGGGGATCGGGCTTACGCCATAGTCTCCGGGCGTTACGACGCGGCGGTCGCGCTTATGGGCGCGATCGTCGCACTCGCCGACGGGAGCGACGACGACGGGCGCGAACGCGCGATCGCCGATGGCGCTCGTGAACTCTCGGGTCTGCCGGCGAACGCTATCCTGTTTTCCGATGACGCGACCATCGTCGCCGACGAGGCGGGGAGCGTCGTCTTTGCCTTGCGTGAGAACACCAAAGAAGTTCGCCGTCTCTTTCTTCATGCGCTCGCACGGTTCGCCGTGGTGGGCGCTTTTTTTGTGCCCAAGAGCGATGCGCGAGCGTTGGCCGGAGTTGCGGCGGCAGCGCCGCAATCAAACCTTGCCTTCGCACATATCGAACTCGGCGATCGCGTGCTCGGCACCATCGTGCTTGCCTGCGACGAGCGCGACGACGACCTCCTGGCCGCTCTGCGCGCATATGCCGACGCGGTCGCACGCTCGATCGGCGCAGGTCGAGCGGTCTCGGATTCGCAGCGTGAGACGCGTGACCTCCGCGTACTGGCATTAGTCGATGACCGGATGCGTCGTGCCGGCGATATCACCGAACTACAGTACGTGATTTGCGAGGCGCTGTGCGAGGGGCTCGGCGCGCTGCGTTGCGCGATCTTCGAACGCTCCGGCGCCGACTCGAGCCGCGCTCGCACGGTGGCGGCGGCGGGTGGTGGTCTCTCTCGTCTGCCGGCGGAGGTGCGCCTGCGGATGGAGGCGGAGTCGATCGCGAAGGCGCTCGGAACTCCTCGCGCGATCGCGGTCCCGCTTGCGCGGGAGGGACGTGGAGAACTCATTCTCGCCGCCGGTTTTGAGGACAGTGTCGACGACGTTGCGCCGACCATGCGCGTGATAGCCGCTCATGTTTCGCTTGCTCTGGCGAATATGCAACTCTACGAACGCGAACGCAAGCGTCGCGCTCGGGCCGAGTCCCTGGAGCGTATCTCGCGCGTCTTGCGCGATACCCAGCCCGTCGATGAAGTCTTGCTCGCCTTTGCGATCGCGGTCTCACACGAACTTCCGTTGGACTGCATTGCATACGCGCGCGTGGGCGATCTCTTTGTTCGTCGCGCCGCGCACATGCGCGACGGGCGCCCTCTCGAAGCGGCTCGAACGATCCCGGTTCGCGAACTGGGTGCCTATATTGCGACCGACGAACCGGCCGATGCGCCCGTGCTTTCGGCGGCCCTGCGCTCGCAGGTCTTGTCCAATCGTCCCGGCGTGCTCGTCCCGTTACACGTCGGTGGTTCGGCGTGGGGTGCACTCGTTCTGATCGAAGATGCGGGTGGTGAGGTATGGCAGTCGAGCGAACGCGTAACATTCTTCCGGTCCCTCGGTGCGCACCTCGAACTCTCGCTCGGTAGCGCCTTGGCCTTCGACCGCGAGCAGCGACGTGCCCAAGAGCGCGCGACATTGGCCGAAGCAGCGCGTACAATTCTCGGCTTCACAACGCTACGCCAACTGGCCGATGCGATGTGCCGGCTGGCCTCCGAGTTGGTCGGTGCGCCGCGAGCGTGCGCTGCGCAATCGGTAGGCGATCGCTTTGAGGTGATCGGCGCGTACGGCGACGATGCGGAGTCGCTTGCCGAACAGTTTGCGGAGCGGCGCAAGCGCTTGGCCTCGGCCGATGATCGAATGAGCGGAGACCGACGCCGCGTTCGTGTCGCCGAGGGTGAAGGCTATGTTGCCGTCCCATTGGCGCGCACGTCGGGAGAGACAGGCGAGCCTGAAGCTGTCGATGCATATCTCATCGTATCGTCGCCTAGCGAGCGTTTCGGGCGTGATGCGATGCGGCTCCTCCAGGAGCTCGGTGCGCTCTTTGCGCTACGTGTTCGTAACCTCCAGTTGTACGACGATAGCACGCGGATGAACGCGGCTCTGCGCGAGTCGTCGGAGTTCAAGGATGATCTGATAGCAATGCTGGCGCACGACTTCAAGGGTCCGCTAACGGTCGTCCTGGGATATTGCGAGTTACTGTTGGAGACGGCGGGTTCGGCGAGTGAGGAGGTCGAGATGATCTTTTCGCAGACGCAGCGCCTGGTACGTCTGTGCGACGATGCATTGGTCCTAGCGCAGACCCAATCCGAGGGGTTCTCGCTGGCTCGCCAGATCGTCAACTTCGGGCCCTTTGTTCGGGAATGCATCGACGAGACCGCGCCGTCGTTTGCGCGCGTTACGCTCTCGATCACCGACGAACCGCTGGCGGTTCACGTTGACCCACAACGCTTTAGCCACGTCATCGACAACCTGCTTTCGAACGCGCTCAAGTACTCAAAAGGGAGCGTCGAGGTGGTCGTGCGCCGCGACGGCGATCGCGCCATCTTTGAAGTCTCGGATAGCGGCATCGGGATTCCGGCACACGAGCTCCAGGCCGTCTTCACGCGTTTCGGGCGGGCGACCAATGCGCGCCAGCTCGGCGTCGCCGGAACGGGCGTAGGGCTCTACGTATCGCGCAAGATCGTCGACGTCCATCGCGGCACGCTCTCGGTTGAATCGCGTGAGGGCGTTGGTAGCAAGTTCACCATCGCGCTTCCGCTGGTGCCGCACACACCTCCGACTTCCGTCGCACTATAGCTCTGGCGGGCAAGCGCCCGGGGGCAACCTTTCACCGCGGAGAACGTTAGTACACCTGTATGGCTTTCCTAAAGACCCTTTTCGACGGTAACGAGCGCGAAGTCGCGCGCGTTCGCAAGACCGCCGTCGCCGTAAACTTGCTCGAGCCCGAGACGCAAGCGCTCTCCGACGATGGCTTGCG
>CAJDXE010000119.1_pt1 | contig 11977 bp, 11 predicted proteins | sample 7391781 | NCBI WGS metagenome assembly CAJDXE01 (sample SAMEA7055730, study PRJEB34461) | soil metagenome | biome: terrestrial ecosystem; feature: Peninsula; material: soil | place: Antarctica | collected 2016
CGCAAACCCGACGAGAAAACTCTGGCCCTTGCGGTCGCCGATGCGCGCGAGCACATCCGGGTTGCGCACCATGCGCACGATCATGTCGCTCTCGGTCTTTTTGATCTTCGTCTGCGAGTATTCGGCAGGGCGCCAATCGGCGACGGCGGCGGCAGCGATCACCAGGTCTGCGCCGACGGCGAGACGCATCGCCGCGTCGAGCATTTCATCGGCGGTGGTGACGCGTACCACCGAGACGCCCGAGGGCGTATCGAGCAGGGTCGGCCCGAGTATGAGCGTGACGTCGGCGCCCCGCATCGCCGCCTCGCGTGCAAGCGCGATGCCTTGCGAGCCCGTCGACGCGTTGCCGATGAAGCGCGCCGGATCGAACGCCTCACGCGTCGGGCCGGCGGTGATCGCAACGCGCTTGCCGAGCAGTGACGTGCGTCGATGCAACGTCCCACATTGCAGAGTTCATCGCCGGTGCGATCGCAACCGGAATACGCGCCGCGAGTACCAGCGTGGAGACGATGTCGTCGGCGACGCCGTTGGCCAGCTTCGCGATCATGTTGGCGGTTGCCGGCGCAACGAGCACCATCTGTGCGTCGCGCACCAACCGAATGTGCGGAATCTGCTCCGGCGCGTCCCACAATGAGGTAAAGACCGGGCGTGCGCTCAGCGATGCGAAGGTCAGTGCGCCGACAAAGCGCTCCGCTTCGGCGGTCATGGCAACGTCGACGATTACGCCGCGTTGTACGAGCGCGCTCGTCAACGCCGCCGCCTTGTATGCAGCGATACCGCCGGTGACGCAGAGGAGGACGCGCGCGCCCTCTATTCGGGAATCCATATATTGTCCAGTAGGCGAGTGGAGCCGAACCGCGCGGCACCGATCACGAACGACGGTGCACGAAGCGAGGCGACCGGCGCGAACGAATTCGCATCGACGACGTCGAGGTAGTCGAGCACGGCGCGTTTACTCAACACCGCGGTTGCGTGCGCGATGGCATCGTCTTTGGTTTCACCGCTTTGCAAACCGTCGCGCAGAGCGGTGAGCGCACGCGCAAGCGTCGGCGCCTCGGCGCGATCATCGGGTTGCAAAAAGGCATTGCGACTGGAGCGTGCGAGCCCGTCGCGCTCGCGTTGCGTCGGCACGATCTCGACATCGGTTGGAAATGCGAGGTCGCGAACGAGCCTGCGCAGCACCGCCGTTTGCTGCGCGTCCTTCTGCCCGAGGAGGAGCACGTCCGGTTGTACGATGTTGAGGAGAATCGCCACCACGGTTACGACGCCGGCAAAGTGCGTCGGGCGCAGCGCGCCTTCGTAGGCATCACCGACCGGACCGATCTCGATTGCGGTGGCGAAGCCGGGCGGGTAGACCGCGCTGACGTCGGGCGCAAAGAGCGCGTCGACGCCGGCGCGTTCGAGCTTGGCGAAATCGCCGTCGTAGTCGCGTGGATATTTCGCGAAGTCTTCGTTGGGACCGAACTGCATCGGGTTGACGAAGACCGACGCGACGACACTCGCGCAGCGCGTTCGGGCCGCGTCGACCAAGGCGATGTGTCCGTCGTGCAACGCACCCATCGTCGGGATGAAGCCGATCGGGCGCGGCAACGTGCGAAGCAATGCGCGCGCAGGCGCGATTGCGGTAGCGACCTGCATGGCGTGCGTCCTTAGGCTCGCGTCACCCGGAGAACGGTTCTCCCGACGACGAATGGGGCACCGAGCGCTAGGTCGGTCTCGCCGACGACGGGCTTGCCGTCGAGCTTGGTACCGTTGCGGCTCTCGAGGTCGGCCAGGATCAGGCGGTCACCGGTCTCTCGCAGGCGCGCGTGACGGCGCGAGACGTAACGATCTAGGGCGAGGCAGGCTCCGGCCACTTCCTCGTCACGGCCGATCACGATCTCGGAATCGAACGGCCACGTCTTCCCGTCGAGCGGCCCGCTCAGAACCTCTAGCACGAACATCACGGCCCCGAGGCTTCCCCCGGGGCCTCCGGCTACCCTTTGATACTTTTAGCAGTCATCGTTACGAAGGACTAACAAATCCCATACCCTGGACGATGATAAGTATTGGTGATGAACGACCGCATTGACGAGTTACTCCAGCTCATAGAAGTAGAGCCGGATGCATTGAGGGAGGCCGAGTTCCTCCAGGCTCAGTCAATTCTCGAGACGATGATCGGGAAGACGATCTCCGCCGCAGATATCGACGATAGCCGCATCGTCGTGACCACGACCGACGGCAACAAATATTTCTTCTACGGCTTCCTGGGCTCGGGTTTAGTCTAGCTCTCGGGGCCGAGCGGCCCGCCGGAGCCCCTACGGCTGCGCTTGTTGCAGCTCGCGAACGTACGCGATGATCTCATCCTGGTCGGGCTGGGCGTACTGCGTAAAGGCAACGCCGTGCGCGTATTCGCGCCGCGTCCCATCGAAGAACGAGAGCACCACTTTCCCTATCGCTGGCCGTCGCGACCCGCAGTCCACCCGCCGAGAGGTCGAGAGCGCGTCCGAGTAGGACGAGCTCACCCCCCGGGATGATGACCGTAGTCGGAAAGTCGACGGCTGCGCGGAAAAATCGGCGTTGGTTCGCCTCGGCACCTGTGCTCACTGTGGGCTACTCGTTCTCTCCCGCCCTCGCGCCGCCTTCCACGACCCGCCGGGCGGCGAAGAGTGCGCCCAGCTAGACGTGCTCTGCACATGATCACCGGGTCGGTGTAGCCGGGAACCGGTCCAGGCTCCGGGCGGAAGCGGGCGTTGACCGGCAGCGCTTGCTGGAGGCCCTCTGCAAAGCGTACTAACGCTGCCTTGTCGCGCAGCCGAATCGCCTGCACGATATCGCTGCGGGTCGCGCCCGGTAGGGGATCGACACCGTAGCCAAGCTCCTCGAAGAGCGCGGCGGCGAAGTCGAGACCGCGGAGCGTCTGCTCGACGACCGAGGGCGCAAAGAAGAGCCCTTGCACGAAGGCGCGGCCGTAGCCGAGCGTCGGGCCGAGTGCATCGCCGAGGCCGGGCGCATAGAGGCGCGACGCAACGCGCGCGACCAGCGCCGCGCGACCGGCAATGTAGCCGCCCGCGGGTGCAAGCGAACCGCCGAGATTTTTGATCAGCGATCCCATCACGAGATCAGCGCCGACGTGCGTCGGCTCGCGCTCCTCGACCAACTCGCCGTAGCAGTTGTCGACCAGCACCGGCGCGTTCGGCGCATGCGCGCGCGCGGTCGCAACGATCGCTTCGATGGCAGCGATGGTCAGCGCCGGGCGCGGTGCGTAACCACGCGAGCGCTGCACGAAGATCGCACCGATGTCGCCGCGTTGTAGTTCGCGCGCAATGGCTTCGAGATCCGGCGTGCCGTCATCGCATAACGCGACTTCGCGATAGGCCATCGACTGCGTCGTGGTAAGGGCGTGCTCGGCGTCGCAGATCGCGTTGCGCAGAGTATCGTACGGTCGGCCGCTTACCGAGAGCAAGGTCGTTCCGGGCGGTGTGCAAGCGGCAAGTGCGGTGATGATCGCATGCGTACCGCTGACGATCGAGAGCCGCGCAAGGACGCGTTCGCATCCGAAGATGCGCGCGAGCAACTCTTCATATGCAGCGCGGGCTGCATCGTCATAGCCGTAGCCGGATGAGCCGGCAAAATCGCTCTCGTTGATGCCCTGCGCAAGGAAGGCGTGCAGAACGTTCGCTTTCACGTGCGCTTGTGCATCGTAGCGCAGGTCGCGCACGCGCTCCCATGCGCGTAGCGCCGCATCGCGCGTTGTCCCGGTGATGTCGAAGCGATTGCAGAGAAGTTCGATCATGTTTCTAGCGTCATTTCGTGACGTTCGTACGCGCGCACGAACGGGTAGTAGATAGCCGCTGCGACGGCGATGTTCACGACGGCGAGCACAATTGCACGCACGTCGAAGGTGGCAAGATAGGTCGAGATCACGGTTGGAATCGCCGACGGAACGTAGGCGATCGGGCGCATGACCCATCCCGATACGACCGCAAGGTACGTGATGGTTGCGAGCACCGCCGGTGCGAGTACGAACGGCACCGCGAGAAAGCCGTTGTAGGCTACCGGCAAGCCGAAGAGCAACGGTTCGTTGATATTAAAGAACGAGGGTACGATCACCGCGCGGCCGACGGTACGCAGACGATCGACGCGCGAGAGCGCGAGCATCGCGGCGAGCGGCAACGTGGCGCCCGCACCACCGGGGAAGACAAAGAGAAAGAGCGAGACGACGACGACGTGCGGGAGCGTGGCGTGATGCGCGTAGGCGTCGCCGTTCTGCGATTGCAGGGTCATATAGACCGGCGTGACGATCGCGGCAAGCGCCGCCGGCCCGTGAATGCCGACCAGCCATAGCAACGTCTCGATCACGACGACCAGCATCAGGGCGGCGTAGCTATCGCCGAGTGCGCCGAGCGGTGCGAGCGCCGTGTGAAGCAGATCCGCAAGCGGCGCGTGGACGAACCACAGCGACGCGAAGAGTACGAGGAGCGCGATGGTTGCGATCGGTGCGCCGAGGCGCTTGAAGACGAATGCGGCAAGCAAGGCGACAACGATTGCCAGAAAGAGCGCGGTCGAGCCGGCGAGTTTGAGATACGGCAGCACGCCCGATGCGTACGTCTGCGGTAACGACAACGCAAATGCGGCGACGCACGTCGCGATGTAGGGAACGGGAGCGAGGTCGAGTGCGCGCGCGAGGCGGATGGCGAGCACCACCAGCAGGGTCGCGCCCATGATCGCAAGCGACGGAAGCAATGCCCCGGTCCAGCGCGCCCCGAGTTGCTGGGCGAAGCTCGCACCCGGTAAGACCGGCACGAACCAGACGAAGAGCAGCAGCGCCGGGACGAGACCATAGAACGACCGCGGCAACGCATCGCGTATCGCGATTGCGGTGGGGCGGTCGAACCAGGAGAGAAAGGCGGGCTTAGAGTTTGCGGACGACGGCTTCGACGCGTCCGACGATATCGACATCGTTCGCGTAGATTGGCGCCATCGTCGCATTCTCCGGCTGGAGGCGGAAACGCCCCGCTTCACGGAAGAAGCGTTTGACGGTCGCCTCGCCTTCGATCATCGCTACGACGATCTCGCCGTTGTCGGCACTCGGCTGCGGGCGCACGACGATGAGGTCTCCATCTAAGATGCCGGCTTCGATCATCGAATCGCCACGAACGCGAAGCATGAACCCGTCGGAGCCACGCGAGACGAACGCGGCGGGCAAGACGAACTCGCCCTCGAGGTCTTCTTGCGCGGTGATCGGGACGCCGGCGGCGACCCGGCCGAGGATCGGCATAACGATCGATTCAGGGGCCGCCTGCGCCTGTGCGTGGCGCCCGGTGCGGAGGGCGCGCGGCTTCGTCGGGTCCCGCTGGAGCAGGCCACGGCGTTCGAGCGTCTTGAGGTGAGAGTGGATGGTTGAGGAGGATGAGAGCCCGACCCGCTCGCCGATCTCTCGGACCGACGGCGGGTAACCGAACTCGACCGTGAAGGCGTTGATGCAGTCCAGAATATCTTCCTGGCGCTGGGTCGTCGGCTTCTCGCTCACAAATTCTCCCTTTTCGACCGTAAAATGCCACCCGTATGGCATGGGCGACCCCTATACCTTAACAGAAAGGTTCCTCGAAGGCAAACATACGTTCGAGACCCCATTGACAAGCGCCAGAGGGACTATGCTAAAATCTAGTGGACGAACAGGCGTTCGGCCCAATATCTGGGTAGACTAGTTATCGAACACCGGTTCGCCACAAGATACAGAAGGGGAGTTACCACGGTGCGTAAGCGTAAAAAAGTCAGCCTGATGCCCGCGATCGCGCTCTGCGCGCTGGGCCTGCTGGTCGCGTTGCCGACGCTTTCAAGCGTCAACCTCCACGCGGCAACCGCGACGCACTTCAGCCACGTCACCGTTCGCAGCGGGCAGACGCTCTGGTCAATCGCCGCCGCGCACACCTCGGATACCGGCGACATCCAAGCGACGATCGATCGCATCTCCGAAGCAAATCATCTCGACACCGCCACCATCCAACCCGGCCAAAACCTCCGCATCCCCAACTAGGCGACGTCATCCCGAGCGGTGCTGCCATTGTCATCCGAGCGTCGGGAACGAAGTGACCAGAGTCGAGGGACGCGCCACCAGAAAATGAAAGCCGCGGCAAATGCCGCGGCTCTTTTTTTTGTCGACGCGAGCGTCGCCCCCCATGTCATCCCGAGCGTCGCCGCTTTGTCATCCCGAGCGTCGGGAGCAGCGCGACCAGAGTCGAGGGACGCACTCGAAGCATTGCCCTCGCAGCGGTCCCTCGACTACGCTGCGCTACGCTCGGGATGACAATCGCGCGACGCTCGGGATGACAATCGCGCGACGCTCGGGATGACAATTGCGCGACGCTCGGGATGACAATTGGCGCGCACTTGCTTTCCACCAGTTGCCGCGCAGTTGTAGAGCGGGATGAAGCTTTACTACGTCTACGCGATTCGATGTTTTGATGGAACGTTTTATATCGGCATTACGAACGATGTCGATCGTCGCTTCTTCGAGCACCGCTACGGCGCGAATCGGAAGGCGTACACGTACGGCCGCGGGCCGTTACTACTCGAGCACGTCTCGGAGTTTTACGACGTCAACGAAGCGATCGCGTTCGAGAAGAAATTCAAAGCGTGGTCGCACGCAAAGAAGCGCGCCTTCATCGAAGCCGACTACGCCGCGATGACCCGCTACAGCCGAGGCAAAGACCGAAAGCGCTAGCAACTTGTCGCGCGAGCATCGCCAACTCTGTCATCCCGAGCGTCGGGAGCGCAGCGACCAGAGTCGAGGGACAACTTTCAATGCAAATGCTGCGAAGCGGTCCCTCGACTACGGCGCTACGCGCCTACGCTCGGGATGACAAGTGTCGCGTTGCACGCGATGACATGGTGCGGCGCTCGCGATGACATTTCAACTGGAAGGCGGACGCGAAGCGGCTGCCAACCTTTTCCGCTGCTCCTCGACTATACGCGAAGCTTCTGTCGAGAGCGGAGCTCGCGCTATTTCTTTGCTACGATGGTGATGCTGTGGTCGGGGTGATCTTCGATGAAGGCTAAGCCCTCCATCATCCACAGATCTAATCCGTTGCCGGCGTGTTTGGCGACTTCGCGTACGATGTGTACTCGATCGCGCAGCCATTGAAGTTCGGTGCGTGTTGTGGTGGGGAAGATCGCGACTTCGCAATCTTCGCATCGGTAACCGTGCTGCATGTCGGCCGCTTCGTTCGCGAAATAAAAGAAAAAGGCCCCCGCTCGCGCGGAGGCCTTTCCCTTATCGAACTCTAGTGAACTAGAGCTTGATGTTGGCCTGGATGTAGAGCTGGATCGGAGACGCAGCACCGCCGTCAAACGGTACATACGACTGCTTCATCACGCCAGGGATACCGGTGGTACCATTGGCGGGATCAGCAGGGGACGCTCCGTAGAAGTAGCCACCACCCGGCGTGTTGCCGAGGTAGGCGCCATTCACGGCGTATCCGCAGACGATCGAGTTCGGCTTGTACGCCTGGCTCCAAGCTGTGCTCGTGCCGCCGAAGCAGCGGTTGAACAGGTTGGCGACGTCAAGCGTGATGTTCACCTTCGGCGTGAGGTCGTACGAGACGGCTCCACCGACGTTGAACTGCCACGGCTCCGTGAACGACGATTGATAGTCGAACGCGCCCGTTTGCGGGTTCGGTGCAATCACCGTACCGCCGCAGGTCTGGTAGTCGGCCAACTGCGAGCTCGCAGGAAGACCGAGGCCTACCGTGCCCTGGTTCTCGCCACACGTCGTCGGGTCGATCCCGGCGTAATCAGCCGGTGATCCGTAGCGCTGACCCTGTTGCAGAATCGCGTTGAGCGACATTGCAAGTTTGTCATGCTTGTACGATACGAATCCCGAGAAGATATTCGGCGAAAGAGCCGTCGTCGCGTCGTTGATGTAGTTGGCGTTCTGCGGGTACCAGCCATCGACCGGGTACTTCGCAGCTTCGGCAGCGGCGCTGTCGCCAGCGAGCATGGTTGGGTCGGCTACGCCGCCCTGGTAGCACTGGGCCCCGTTGGCCAATGCGAAGAACGGAGCAAACAGACTCTTGTAGGTGGTCGTGATTTCGTTCGCGCCACCAATGAGGCTGTACTTCTCGAGCGAGCTCGTGTACGTGTACGAGAGCTGGCCGGAGAAGCCGTTACGGCTCGGGTCGCCCTTGTCGATTTGGAATTCGACGCCCTTCGCTTTAACGGTTGCGCCGTTAAACGAACCGGCAAGGTTACCAGGCAGGATGACCGAGATGGCCGCCTGCGACGTGTAACGATAGAACGGCGAGAGCTTGAACGAGATGTCGGTTCCCTTCAACTTCTTCTCAAGCGAGAGATCGAAGTTGTTCGAGAACTGAATCGCGTTGTCGTGGATCTGCGAGCCGAGGCCGGTCTTGTAGAAGCCCGAACCGTAGACCGCAGTGGCGGCTGCATAGCCGTCCTTGTAGGTCAAGGTCTGCTCGGCAGCGGTGTTGACCGGCAGGGTGTAGCGTCCATACGAGAAGCGCAACACCGTGTTCGGGTCAAACGTGTAGGTACCACCAATGCGCGGCGACAGAGTCGAGTGCGAGATGGAACCGGTGCCACCGATGATCGAGATCAGCGGCGTTCCGCCGTTACCCGGGTGGACCAGAGCGTGACCGCTCTTGGGGTCAACGGCGCACGGCTGACCCGGAAGGGTCGTGTAGTACGTCAGGAGACCCGCGTTGCCGCTTGCAGCCGGGTTGCCGAAGTCCGACGACGGAACCTGAAGGTTACCGGTCGGATCGACGCACGCCGTCGAGTTGATGGCGTTCTGCCAGAAGGCGCCTTCAGCGCCGTAGCCACCTTGGCCCAGCACGTAGGTGTAACGTTCGAAACGGCCGCCGATGTTGAGATCGAGCTTGTCGTTCGGACGGAACTCGTCCTGGATGGCGATGGTGGTGAACTTCGGCGCAACGGTGTTGATGTTTTGCTGAAGTTGCAGGTTCGAGGTCATGGCCCAGGCTGCGCCGGCCGTGGCTGCAGCGCCAACGGGAGCGCCGAGACCTGTGATGGTCTTGCCCAACGAGGTGTTCGCCAGCGACGAGAGACACGAGACCTGCGAACCGATGGGCAACGCGAATCCATACGAGTTATCGTATGCCGTTTGATTTCCGGTGACGATACCGGAGTTGTTAGAGCGACCGCTGTAGCACTTGCCCGACGCATCCATAAGGGTCGTCGTTGCAAGGTTGTTCGGCGTCTTACCAACTTGGGTGTTGTTCATGCGCAACACCGACGCGGTGACGTAATCAAGCGTCGCCGTGAAGAGGTTGGCCGAGTTGATCTGGTCCGCGAACTGGAGCTGACCGCCACGCGTGTGCGTGTTCAGTTCATAGCTCGGGTTTGCGACACCGGCGAAGCCGACGCCACCCATGCCGAAGCCCGTGGTCGGCGCGTTCGGCGACGACTGGAGCCAATCGGAGTAGAAGGTGTAGCCGTAGGCGCGCAGGTACGCGTTCGAACCGAAGTTCTTCTGGTACTGCACTTTGATGATCGAGCCGTTGTTGGCGATAGAGCCGACAGCGTTCGGATCGATGCCGTAGTTCGCGATGCGCTGCGTCGACGAATAGGGCATGAAGTACGGGGTCACGTTGGCAGCGGTAACCGTCGAAGCGGCCTGGCCGAAGCTAACGCCCGTAAGGGCCTTACCGTCAACGTAGCCGATCGGTCCCGGACCGGCCGGTGCGCAAGCGGGATAACCGGCAAGCGCAGTCAGCGTGTACTGGTATTCGCAGAAGTCGGCGTTACCGCCGGCTGCATTCGAAACCGGTGCCATCGGCGCGGGCACGCCGAATGCTTGAAGCATTGCGGTTGCGTAGCCGTTCGGGCCACCGGCGCCGAGGACTGCAGCATCAAGACCGGCGAGTCCGCCGTTGGCGTTGATGTTGTCGTTGGAATGCGTACGATAGTAGAAGTTGTCGAACAAGATCTGTACATCGTCGCGGCCGCCATCATTCTTGTGGGGCAGTGCGAAGTGCAGGTTAACGACGTTTTCACGATCGTTCAGGTTGGTACCGGCAGCACCGACAACCGCATAAATGGGGGTGTAGTACTCGCACGATGCAACCGGAATGTACGCATTGCCGGGGTTGAGGTACTGGCCGATGTTCGGGCCGAGTTGCGAACTACCGGCCGGCGCTGAGCCGTCGGCGTTGCAGGTCGACCAGGGGCCTTTACCTTCACCGGTGATGAAGTTCAAGTTGAGGTTAGCGGTAGCATTGTTACCGTAGCCGTCTTGACCGTCTTGACCCGAGCCGTCCGGCGCGAGATTCATACCGTTTTGGTTGTTCAGGAGGTTGAGATCCTGATTGCCGCCGCGAAGTCCGATGTAGTACGAGAACGTACGTGCCGGATTCGAGCCGCCTGCTTCTACTTCGAGTTTATGGTAGAAGCCGGGTGCGCCCACGCTCGCGGTGATATCACCGAAGCCCGGGTACGTGCCGGTGCGGATAACCTGGTTGATGTAACCACCGATCGACGACGAAGTCGCCGAGTTCGGGGAAGCACCAGTGTAGACCTGAGTCTCGCTCGAACCGAGGTTCGAGAGCGAGGAGGCGTTGTAGTTGTCGAATGCGCGGTTGACGGGGACGCCGTCAAACTCGTAGCCGATTTGGCTGTACGACGAACCGTGGATGTAGAAAACCTGACCGAAGCCATAGTTGCCGAGCTGGCTGTTGACACCAGGTTGGCTGTAGATGGCCGAGTAGGCACTATCCAAGTTGCCGCCGCCACCGATGGTCGCTACAGTCTTCGCCATGGCGGAGTTGACCGAGTAGACATCAGCGGTGGTGCCCGACTTCACGAGGCCGCTAGTGCTAGCGGTCTGATGAACGATTGTCGTGAGTGATTTTTCAACCGTCAGCGCGAGGGTCTGCGAGTTATCCGCAAACACCGTAACGCCGGCGACTGATGTCGGCCCATATCCGTCCTTTTCAAAGGACACCGTATACGAGTCCGGTGTCAATGAAAGGAACGTGAAGTTGCCTTTCGAGTCCGTCGTAGTGGAGACGGTCTGCGAGTAAGAACTCGCAGTAATCTTCGCACCGGCTACCGGTGCGCCGCTTCCCTCTGCAACCGTGCCACGAATGCTGCCGGTCGTTCCTGCCAGTGCCCATGTTCCCTGGATCAGGAATGCAACCAGTAGCAACGCAGCTACGGCCGTACGACGGAGGGTGTGTAGAGTTTTCATTCTAGCCCTCAATCAGTTGAGTGATATACGCACAAAAAGGGCTGGCGAGGGCGTTTGCCCCAGCAGGCCGTTTTATACGTAAAAACTCCGTTCAACCGCCCCGGTGTTCGTCCTGCCTCAGCAGACTTTAAGGTGAGAGAAAAAACGTAAGGCCGCCCGGGTGCCGGGCGGCCTTGGACCCCAGGCTGGCTCGAGCTTACCTTGCCAGGCGCTTGGCGAGGAGGCTCGGGATCTCCGAGGGCCGGTCGGCTACGGGTACGCCCGCAGCCTGGAAGGCTTTGATCTTGGACTCGGGGGTTCCGAAGTTGCCGGAGATGATCGCCCCGGCGTGGCCGAGGGACTTGCCCGGAGGGGCGTTGCGCCCGCCGATGAAGCCGATGATCGGGGTGTTCGGCATATGCTCGGCGATGAACGCGCCGGCATCTTCCTCATCTGAGCCGCCGATCTCGCCGCAAACGACGATCGCCGTGGTCTGCGGGTCGTTGGCGAAGTCGCGGAGGCAGTCCACGAAGGTCGTGCCGATGATCGGGTCGCCGCCGATGCCGACGCAGGTCGACTGCCCGAAGCCGGCTCGGGTGAGCAGATCGACGACTTCGTACGTCAGCGTCCCCGAGCGCGAGATAAGGCCGACGTTGCCTTCTTTAAAGATGTGCCCCGGCATGATACCGATGCTGGCTTTGCCCGGCGAGATGAGGCCGGGGCAGTTGGGGCCGATGATCTGCATGCCCGGGGTCGCGCCGACGACGCGCAAGACGTCGTGAACCGGCA
>CAJDXE010000075.1_pt1 | contig 11802 bp, 10 predicted proteins | sample 7391781 | NCBI WGS metagenome assembly CAJDXE01 (sample SAMEA7055730, study PRJEB34461) | soil metagenome | biome: terrestrial ecosystem; feature: Peninsula; material: soil | place: Antarctica | collected 2016
GGTTGCCAGTGGCGACCCTGATCTTTCGCAACGTGCGCAAGCCGACGGTACGCTTGCGTTCGAGAACGAGGACCACTCATACGACGGCTCGCGCGACACGAAGGCTGTTCCCGGAGACCCGCTGACCGTCTTGCGTGATCTCGCGAAACAGATCGTGGCGGCGGGCGTGAAAAAAGTTAGTGGTCGCGTGATCGTCGACGCGTCACTCTTTCCCGAAGACGGTCCCGAGAGCGGAACCGGCGCCTATATCTCGCCGATCGTCGTTAACGACAACCTCATCGACACGATCGTGACGCCCGGTGTAACCGTCGGCGCGCAACCCACATTGACGGTATCGCCTCAGACGCCGTACGCGGTTTTCGCGAACAGCGCGACGACCGGCGCAAAGGGTAGCGACAACACGCTCAACTTTGACGACGTCGCCGACGACAACGGGAACCACCGTGTCACCTTAACCGGTTCGGTTCCGCTCGGCGATCCGCCGACGCTCTACGCCTATCGCGTTCCGACGCCGACGCGTTTCGCGGAGGTCGCGCTGACGACGGCGCTGCAACAAGCCGGCGTACAGATTTCCGATGCGCCGCGCGACGCCGCGTTTGATCGCGCCGCCTACGCCGCAACGTATGTCCCTGCCAACAAGATCGCGGAGCACACGTCGTTGCCATTGCGCGAAGATGTGCGTATCACGCTCAAGGTGAGCGATAATCTCCATGCGAGCATCATGCCGTATTTGTTGGGCGTCGACGCGGGCGCGAAACCGAGTGTCGCGTTGCAGACAGGCTTTGATCGCGAACGAGACTTCTTGCAGAAGGCCGGCCTCGATCTCAATCAAGCATCGCAAACGGACGGTCTCGGCGGCGGCGGTGCGTACTTCACGCCCGAATTTATGGTGCACTACCTCGCGTGGGCCAAGACGCAAGCGTGGTATGCGGATTTCTATCGCGGGCTTCCGATCCTCGGCGTCGACGGAACGCTCTACGATATTGCGCACGGTCTTCCGTCCGTCGGAAAGGTGCACGCGAAGACGGGAACCTGGAGTCAAGGAAACGCGCTCTCGCACGGCAGCATCATCAACGCAAAAGGCCTCGTCGGCTACATGACGACGAAGAGCGGCAAACACGTCGCCTTCGCGCTGTATCTCAACAACATGCTCGCCGGTCACAACGTCGACGGCGCCCACATCGCCGGCGAAGCCCTCGGCTCAATAGCCAACGCAATCTACCTCTACGCGAAGTAAGCACATCCCATCGCGAGCGCAGCCGCATTTGTCATCGCGAGCACGGCTGCATTTGTCATCGCGAGCGCAGACGCACTTGTTATCGCGAGCACGACCGCATTTGTCATCGCGCATAGCCGCATTTGTCATCCCGAGCGTAGGCACGAAGTGCCGTAGTCGAGGGACGACTTCGATGCACTTCTTTCGCGGCGTCCCTCGACTCTGGTCACTGTGTTCCCGACGCTCGGGATGACATGGTGGCGACGCTCGGGATGACACAAACGCAGCGAGGCCAAGTACGATCCCGGCGATCCAGAGAAAGATTTTCACTGCCCGAAACAGCCCAGGGGCGGGGCGACGACCAGGTGGCCTTCGGGGCTGACGATGATCAGCGCTGCGTCGATACGACTGGTGCAGACTTGGGCCTTTTCGGCGACGATGTCTCCGTAGCGCGCGATGAGCGGTTTGGCGATGGCGCGGGTTGCGGACTCGGCGACCTGCGGTGAGAGCGCGAGCCCGGCGAGGGCGGCGGCGACGGTAAGGGCGACGATGCGGGGAGCGTTCAACTTGCTTTTCATGTGTCAATCTTCGCAGAACGCGCCAATCTCGAAGTCCGTAAAACTACGGAAGTTGATCGGGCGAGACAATATCCTCGTCCTTGAGGATCTCTGCGCCCAAATCCGGTCCCAGTCTAGTCGGATCGGGAAATTGGAAAGGCCGGCGGGGAGGCCGGCCTTTACTCTGGTCGCGTTGCTTCCGACGCTCGGAACGACAAGCACGTGCTAGGGGGTGATTGAGATTGCGAAGCGTGTCCCTAGCACCAGCGCATAGGGGTACAAGACGCCGGTAGAAATCGTTAATGGTGGGGCGGTGTAGGGCGGGGCGTACTCCGTCACGGTGTTGTTGCCTTGATTCGCAATGAAGAGGTTGCCGCTGGGATCGAACACCAGCGCACCAGGGTTGCTGATACCGGTAGAAATCGTTGCTAATGGCGTATCGGTGTAGGGCGGGGCGTACACCGTTACGGTGTTGACGCCGTTATTCGCCACGAAGAGGTTGCCGCTGGGATCAAACACCAGCGCACCAGGGTTGCTGATACCGGTAGAAATCGTTGCTAATGGCGTACCGGTGTAGGGCGGGGCGTACTCCGTCACGGTGTTGGCATTGTAATTCGCCACGAAGAGGTTGTCGCTGGGATCGAGCACCAGCGCATAGGGGTACAAGACGCCGGTAGAAATCGTTAATGGTGGGGCGGTGTAGGGCGGGGCGTACTCCGTAACGGTGTTGTTGCCTTGATTCGCAATGAAGAGGTTGCCGCTGGGATCGAGCACCAGCGCACCAGGGGTGTTGATGCCGGTAGAAATCGTGGTTGGCGTAGTGTAGGGCGGGGCGTACTCCGTTACGGTGTTGGTGCCGTTATTCGCCACGAAGAGGTTGCCGCTGGGATCGAGCACGAGCCCAAAAGGGTGGTTGATGCCGGTAGAAATCGTGGTTGGCGTACTGTCGTAGGGTGGGGCGTACACCGTTACGGTGTTGGCGCTGTAATTCGCCACGAAGAGGTTGTCGCTGGGATCGAACGTCATGGCGAAAGCGCTACTGATACCGGTAGAAATCGTGGTTGGCATACCGGTGTAGGGTGAGGCGTACTCCGTTACGGTGTTACCGCCGGCATTCGCTACGAAGAGCGGCTGCCCGGTGACGCCGGCGCTGGTGAGTGTGAAGTTGGCGCTGCAGACGGCGCCGCTCTGGCCGCAGGCATCCGTAACGCCGCTGTAGCTTGCCGTTACGTTTAGCGTCGCTGTACCGGCGGCTACCGGTATGGCCGTGAACACGTTGGGGGAGGTCGTGGTCGGCTGTGTGAGTGTGGTCGCAATGCCGCCGGTGTTGCTTACCGTAAAGCTCGGTGCGCCTGATCCGACGATGATGTTGTTGTCGGCATCGAGTGCGTTGACGATCACTGCTTGCGACGTGGCGCTCACCGCTGCGGTAATGATCGCAGCGGGAATGCCGGAAAGAACGATGGGAATGTTGTTGGCAGTGCCGGCCACCACCGTGAAGGCAATGCTCTGCGCCGTAGAGAGCGCAGTTCCGCTTGCATCTTCTGTGGTGAGCGTAGCGGTGTAACTGTTGGCCGGCAATGCGATCGACAATTCGCAGAGTGTGTTCGCAAGTGTGCTCGTGCAACCACCCGAGGTCGGCGTTAAGGCTTGCGTCACCGGGTAGCCGGTGTAGGAGACGCAACTCGCCGGGCAACCCGTCTGCACGTCGATCGACATCTGCGTTGTTGCAGGCGAGACGTAGAGCGGGCTTTTCCGATTCGTGCTACCGGTCTTCGGCACGTCGATTTTGAACGTGACCTGTTGCGCATTTGCGCTGTGCACGGGCTGGGATGGAAGCACGCTGTGCTGCGAACCTCCACCGCAACCGGTTAGAAGCGCCGTACCGAGCGCGGCAACGATTGCGAGGGTGGATTTGAGCATACGCATAATCTCGTTCTTTCTCGTGATCAGTACGGTTACTGAGTGATCGAGATGAGAAAGTGTGTTCCTAGCGCCATTCCAAAAGGGGTGTTCACACCGCTGGAAATCGTCGTTGGCGCGTCGGTGTAGGGTGGGGCGTATTCCGTTACGTTACCACCGCTATTTGCTACGAAGAGGTTGCCGCCGGTATCGAGCAGCAGGCTGTCAGGGTTGTTGATGCCGGTAGTGATGATCGTTGGCGCACCAGTGTAGGGTGAGACGTACTCCGTTACGCTGTTATTGCTACCGTTTGCCACGAAGAGGTTGCCGCTGGGATCGACCGCCACGGCGTCAGGGCCGTCGATGCCGGAAGAAATCGTCGTCGTTGGCACACCGGTGTAGGGCGAGGCGTACTCCGTTATGGTATTTCCATTCTCATTCGCTACGAAGAGGTTGTTGCCGGTGTCAAGCGCAAGCGCTTGAGGTTTAACGATGCCGTTAGAAATCGTCGTTGTTGGTGCGCCGGTGTAGGGCGAGGCGTACTCCGTTACGCTACCGACGCTACCGCCATTATTCACGACGAAGAGGTTATCGCCGGTGTCAATCGCCATTCCATAAGGCGTGTCCACGCCGTTGGAAATCGTCGCTATCGGAGCGCCGGTATAGGGTGGGGCGTATTCCATTACGGTAGCGAATAGATTCGCTACAAATAGGTTGCCGCTGGTATCGAATTTCAGCGAATTAGGGTAGCTCATACCACCGGAAATCGTTGTCGGCGTACCGGTGTAGGGTGGGGTGTATTCCGTTACGGTGTTATCGCCTACATTCGATGCGAAGAGGTTGCCGCTGGTATCGAGCGTCAGCGCATAAGGCTGGTCGATACCGGTGGAAATCGTCGTTGTTGGTGTACCGGTGTAGGGCGGCGCGTACTCCGTTACGGTGTTGTTACCGGAGTTCGCTACGAAGAGCGGCTGCCCGGTACTGTTGAGCGTGAAGTTGGCGCTGCAAACGGCACCACTCTGGGCGCAGGCATCGGTAACCCCGCTACCACTGTAACTCGCTGTCACGCTTAACGTTGCCGTCCCGGCGGCGGTCGGTGCGGCGGTGAACACGTTGGGGGAGGTCGCGGTCGGCTGGGTCAGCGCGACCGCAATGCCACCAGTGTCGGCGACCGTAAAACTCGGTGCGCCCGATCCCACGATGATGTTGTTGTCGGCATCCAGCGCGTTGAGGATCACCGTTTGCGATGTAGCGCTTACCGTCCCGGCAACGATTGCAGCGGGAATGCCGGAGAGTACGATCGGGATATTGTTGGCGGTTCCGGCAACAACGGTGAAGGCGATGCTCTGCGCGGTAGAGAGCGCGGTGCCGCTTGCATCTTCGGTGGTGAGCGTGGCGGTGTAGCTGTTGGGTAGCAGGGCGACGCTCAAGGTGCATGCTGTGCTTGCAAGCGTGCTCGTGCAACCGCCTGACGTCGGTGTTAAGGCCTGCGTCACCGGGTAGCCGGTGTAGGAGACACAACTCGCCGGGCAGCCCGTCTGTATGTCGATCGCCATCTGCGTTGTCGCAGGCGAGACGTAGAGCGGGCTCTTCGTGTTCGTGCTCGTCGTTTTCGGCACGTCGATCTTGAACGTGACCTGCTGCGCATTTGCGCTGTGCACGGGCTGGGACGGAAGCACGCTGTGCTGCGAACCTCCACCGCAACCGGTTAGAAGTACCGTGCCGATGGCGGCGACGATTGCGAGGGTGGCTTTGAGCATCTGCATGATGCTCGCATACGTTCTCGCGAATCGGCGCTTCGCCTTCGGGGATTGGCGCGTGCTAGTGGGTGATCGAGATGGCGAAGTGTTCCCCGAACGCCAGCGCCTGAGGACCGTTGATGCCGTTGGAAATCGTCGATGGCGTACCGGTGTAGGGTGGGGCGTACTCCGTAACGGTGGCCGTCGCGCCGGTATTCGCTACGAAGAGGTTGCCACTGGGATCGAGTACCATCGAGTCAGGGTGGCTTACACCATTGGAAATTGTCGTTATTGGCGCATCGGTGTAGGGTGGAGCGTATTCCGTTATGGTGTTACCGTTGAGATTTGCTACGAAAAGGTTGCCGGCGGGATCGAGTAGTAGCGCGTTAGGGACGTCGATATTGCTGGATATCGTCGTCGGCGTGCCGGTGTAGGGCGGAGCGTACATCGTAACGGTACTATTGGATCTATTCACTACGAAGAGGTTGTCACCGGTATCTAACGCTAGCGCGGTAGGGTCGCTCATGCCAGCTGAAATCACCGTCGGCGCCCCGTTGTAGGGTGGAGCGTATTCTGTTACGGCGTCACCGATGATACTCGCTACGAAGAGGTTGCCACTGGTGTCCGAACGTCAGCGCGGTGGGATGGTTGATGCCGTTAGAAATGGTCGCTATTGGTGTACCGTTATAGGGTGACAAGTATTCCGTTACGGTGTTGTTACCGGAATTCGCTACGAAGAGCGGCGCGGAACTGGTGAGTGTGAAGTTGGCGCTGCAGACAGCACCGCTCTGGGCGCAGGCATCGGTAACGCCGCTGCCGCTATAGCTTGCCGTCACACTTAACGTCGCAGTACCGACGGCTGCCGGTGCCGCCGTGAACACGTTTGGCGAGGTCGTCGTTGGCTGGGTGAGCGTGGTTGCAACGCCGCCGGTGTTGCTTACCGTAAAGCTCGGTGCGCCCGATCCAACGATGATGTTGTTGTCGGCATCAAGGGCGTTGACGATCACCGCTTGCGATGTAGCGCTTACCGTCCCGGCAACGATTGCAGCGGGAATGCCGGAGAGTACGATCGGGATGGTGTTGGCTCTGTCGGCAACAACGGTGAAGGCGATGCTCCGCGCGGTCGAAAGCGCGGCGCCGCTTGCATCCTCGGTGGTGAGCGTGGCCGTATAACTGTTCGGCAGTAGCGCCAGTGTCAAGGTGCATGCTGTGCTTGCAAGCGTGCTCGTGCAACCGCCTGATGTCGGTGTCAATGCTTGCGTTACCGGGTAGCCGGTGTACGAGACACAACTCGCTGGGCAACCCGTCTGCACGTCGATCGACATCTGCGTGGTGGCAGGCGAGACGTAGAGCGGGCTCTTCGTGTTCGTGCTCGTCGTTTTCGGCACGTCGATCTTGAACGTGACCTGTTGCGCATTTGCGCTGTGCACGGGCTGGGACGGAAGCACGCTGTGCTGCGAACCTCCACCGCAACTGGTTAGAAGTACCGTGCCAAGAGTTGCAACGAGTGCGACGGTGGTCTTGAGCATGCGCATAGGAGCTTGCTCATTCTCGCGGATTGGTACTTGACCCTCGCCGATGGATGACATAGCCTTGTCATCCCGTTATGGATATCCCTCCGCAAGCCGTTTGCTTCGGATCGGGAAATTAGAAAGGCCGGCGGTGAGGCCGGCCTTTACTCTGGTCGCGTTGCTCCCGACGCTCTTGAAGAGCAGGGTCTAGGGGGTGATCGATATGGCGTATGTCCCGAGCACCAGTCCATAGGGGGCGTTGACGCCGGTAGAAATTGTCGTTGGCGCACCGGTGTAGGGCGGGGCATATTCGGTGACCGTATTGTTGTCGGGATTTGCGACGAAGAGATTACCGCTTGCATCGAGTACGAGCGCGGAAGGGTCGATGATACCGGTGGAAATCGTCGCTGTCGGCGCACCGGTATAAGGCGGGGCGTACTCCGTTACGGTGTTGTTGCCGTAGTTCGCGACAAAGAGGTTGCCGCTGGGATCAAACACCATGGCTTGAGGAGTGTAGACACCGTTGGTAATCGTCGTTGTTGGCGCATCGGTATAGGGCGAGGAGTATATCGTTACGGCACCGTTGCTCAAGCCTCTGCCGTCATTCGCGACGAAGAGGTCACCCGCTGAATCAAGCGCCACGGCGAGCGGACCGCTCACGGTGTTGGTAATCGCGGTCGGCGTACCGGAATAGGGCGGGGCGAACTCCCATACAGTATCTATGTTCGGATCCGCGACGAAGAGATTGCCGCTGGGATCGCGCACCAGCGCGATAGGTTCGTTGAGCCCGTTGGTAATCGTCGTCGTTGGCGCATCGGTGTAGGGTGGAGCGTATTCCAATACGGAAGCAGGTTGGGAATACGCGACGAAGAGGTTGCCACTGGGATCAAGCATCGAGGCTCCAGGGATGCTGGTACCGTTGGAAATCGTCGCTATCGGCGTACCGGTATAGGGTGAGGCGTACTCCGTCACGCTCCCGTTGCCACCTTGATTCAGGACGAAGAGGTTGCCGACGCTATCGAACGTCAACGCTACAGCTCCATCGATACCGTTGGAAATCGTTGTTGGCGTGCCGGTGTAAGGCGAGGTGTACTCCGTTACGGTTGTACCGTTGTTGTTCGCCACGAAGAGCGGCGGCGGGGCACTGGTGAGTGTGAAGGTGGCGCTGCAGACGGCACCGCTCTGCGCGCAGGCATCTGTTACACCGCTGTAGCTTGCCGTTACGTTTAACGTCGCCGTCCCGGCGGCGGCCGGTACGGCCGTGAATACGTTTGGCGAGGTTGTCGTTGGCTGGGTGAGTGTGAGCGCAATGCCGCTGGTGTTGCTTACCGTAAAACGCGGTGCGCCCGATCCGACGATGATGTTGTTGTCGGCATCGAGGGCGTTGACGATCACCGCTTGCGATGTAGCGCTCACCGCCGCGGTAACGATTGCAGCGGGAATGCCGGAAAGAACGATGGGAATGTTGTTAGCGGTGCCGGCGACGACCGTAAACGCGATGCTCTGCGCGGTGGAGAGCGCGGTACCGCTTGCGTCCTCTGTGGTGAGTGTAGCTGTGTAGCTGTTGGCCGGCAATGCGAGCGTCAACTGACATTGCGTATTTGCAAGCGTACTCGTGCATCCGCCCGACGTCGTTGTTAGAGCCTGCGTTACCGGATAGCCCGTATACGAGACACAGCTCGCGGGGCAACCCGTCTGCACATCGATCGCCATCTGCGTGGTTGCAGGCGAGACGTAGAGCGGGCTTTTCTTGGTTGTGCTCATCGTTTTCGGCACGTCGATCTTGAACGTGACCTGTTGCGCATTTGCGCTATGTACGGGCTGGGATGGAAGTACGCTATGCGTCGCACCCCCGCCGCAACCGGTTAGAAGTATCGCTACCGAGAACGGCGACGATCGCGAGGGTGGCTTTGAGCATGCGCATAATACCTTGCTCTTTCTCGCGAATCGGCGCCCCATCCTCGGGATATGCGACGCTTTATTTGAACTTGGGGAGGAACTCTCGTAGGCGTTCGATGCAGAGATCGATGTCTTCGAAACTGGCGGCGTAGCTGAAGCGGAGATAGCCTTTGCCGGCTGCGCCGAACGAGCTGCCGCCGAGGCATGCGATGCCGGCTTCGGTGAGCAGAAACGATGCGAGGGCCTTATCGTCGCTCGTGATCGCCTTCACGTTGGGGAATGCGTAGAACGCGCCTTCCGGAAGTTTGCACGAGATGTTCGGAATCGTATTGATGCCGTTGATGAGGCGATCGCGACGCTGACGGAAGATCTCGTTCATGCGCTTCACTTCGTCGTCCGGCCCGGTCAGCGCGGCGACGCCGGCATCTTGCACGAATGTGGCGACGCACGAAAACGTGTTGTTATTGAAGAGCGTCACGATCTTCGCGAGATCGGGCGGCATGATCGCATAGCCCAAGCGCCATCCGGTCATCGCGTAGGCTTTCGAGAAGCAACGAGGCGATCGAATCGAACTCGCGGTCGAAGTAGAAGTTGCGGCTGTAGATCTCGTCGGCGATGACGAGGAAGTTATGCTTGTGCGCAAGCGCCGCGATGCGCTCGAGATCGGCTTTAAGCAAAACGCCGCCGGTCGGATTGTTCGGCGAGTTGATCACGACGACTTTGGTTTTGTCGCTGACCTTGGCCTCGAGTTCGTCGAGATCCATGCGCCAGTCGCGTGACTCCAGCAAGGGAATCGCGGTGATGTTCGCCTGCAGATAGGACGCGGCCGAAGCGTACGCCGGATACGCCGGATCGAAGTAGACAAACTCGTCGCCGGGATTGAGAATCGCGGAGAGCGTGTTCCAGATGATCGGCTTTGCACCCGGTGCAACGACGACGTTCTCGAGGGTGTACGGATCGCTCATCTTGCGGAAGGTGCTCGCGTACTCGGCAATCACGGTTCGCAGCTCGGGAATACCGGCGGAACCGACGTAATGCGTGTGGTTCGCGTTGATGCTGGCGAAGAGCGCGTCCTTGATATTTTGCGGCGTATCGAAGTCGGGTTCGCCGATCTCCATGTGCACGACGCGGCGGCCCTGCGCTTCGAGTGCGCGCGCGCGCGCGAGTACTTCAAATGCGCTCTCGCTTCCGAGACGCGAGACTGCTCCGGCGATCCGGTCGTCGTTCACTGCGAGCATACAGGCCCTTTCCAAGAGATACCGCGATAAAACAGCGTCAAGGGGGCCTTCGGCGGGCGGCGAACGACGCGCGACATGCGCTCGCTCACCGAAGTGTTCGCGCCGGGTACACCGACGCTGCCCGAAGGTCTCCGAACCCTCGCGGTTTCGCCCGACCGAGAGTTGGAACCTGGGATTACGGTGCGTGCGACGTTCACGTTCCGCAACCAAGGCGGCGCCCCGGCGACGGGTGTGCGCGTACGTTTTAACGTCCCCGAGGGGCTCGTCTATCTGGTCGGCTCCGGCGAGCTCGATGGCACCCCGCTCGATGACGACTCCGGCAACTCGCCGCTCCTCGCGCGCAATGGTGCGCACATCGGCGACGTGCAACCCGGCGAAGAGCGCCGTATCGACATCGCCTACTCGGTCGCCGGTGCGATCGAGAACGGCTCGACCGTCGAACTGCAGGCCGCCGTCGCTTCCTTTGAAGTGCCGCCGGTCGGTTCCAACGTCGTCCGGCTGATCGCGCGCAGCCGTCCGCAACTCAGCAATGCCCTCACCAACGTTCACCTCGAAGCGCGCCACGACGCGGCGCCCGGCAGTGAGGTGCAGGTGCTGGTGCGCGTGCACAACGCCGGCGAATCCTCCGCGCACGACGTCGTTGTGGTCGCGCCGATCCCGGCGCATACCGCCTACATCCCCGGTTCGGTGCGCATCAACGGCCGCGAGGTCGAGCGCGAATACGGCACCAGCTTCGATCGCGTCCATGCGCCGATCATCGTGCCGTCGCTGGCCGCCAGTGCCACCGCGACGTTGCTCTATCGCGCCCGCATTCTGGACCCCCTCCCGGACGGCACGCAGATCACCGCAACGGCGCAGGTCGCCTCGCAAGAGACGCCGGCCTTTGCGCTCGAACCGGTCGCGCTCACCGTCGCGTCGCAGCCCGATTTCTCGGATGATCGCACCGTCTGGACGGTCGAACCGTCGCACGACGTTGCGCCGGGCACGCGCGTGACCATGCGACTGCTCGCAACCAACGCCGGCACCGCGCCCGCGGAGAACGTGACCGTCGCGCGTCGATGGCCGCCCGGTGCGCGAGCGTCGCAAAGATGCGCTCTCGTTCGATCTCGGTCGCATCGATAAGCACGAGAGTGTCGAACTGCAGTGCGAAGCGATCGTCGCTTCACCGCTTGCGCACGGGGAGTCGCTTGCAATGGCGCTTGCGCTTGCGTGGGAACCGAAGCGTGGCGACGGAACCCGTCGCTTCGAGCGCAACATCGTCGTTCGTTCCGAACCGTTTGCCGCGAAGCGCCGCAACCTGATTGCGCGTACCGGCTCCGAGACGGTGCATCCCGGCGACGAGATCGAAGCAGCGATCGCACTTGCTAACGACGGTAGTGCCGCGCTTGCCGATGCGCAACTGCGTCTTCGCGTCGATGCGGGGCTTGAAGAAGTCCGCGTCTTCGATCGCAATACGCGCTTGCCGATGGAAGACGAGACGGTTACGCTCGGCGCACTCGATGCGTACGCGTCGCGGCGTCTCACGTTGCGTGCGCGCGTGCGCTCGCCGCAGAGTGATCGCACCGAGTTGCACGTTGCGGCTACCCTGCACGGTAAGGAACTCGGCGAGACGGCACTCGGCACGGCGTCGTGGCGCGTCGATTCGCACCCGGTTTTTACCGGATCGGGTTCGCGCTTAGAACTCGCAAGCGATGCGGTGCTCCGCCCCAATCAACTCGCCGACGTTTTCGTGCGCGTGCG
>CAJDXE010000062.1_pt1 | contig 11689 bp, 14 predicted proteins | sample 7391781 | NCBI WGS metagenome assembly CAJDXE01 (sample SAMEA7055730, study PRJEB34461) | soil metagenome | biome: terrestrial ecosystem; feature: Peninsula; material: soil | place: Antarctica | collected 2016
GAGAACGAGATGTCGTGGTTGCGTAGCGCAGTCTTCGGCGATCCGTTACGCTACGTTGCTGTCACACCGCGCACGTACGTCGCCGGTCGAGCGCAAGGGCGGCTGATGGGCGGCAACCTCTCGTTGCTCGCATCGCTTGTTGGCACACCGTTTGCGGTCGATACCCGCGATGCGATTCTGGTGCTGGAAGATATCGATGAGTCGCCGTATCGCATTGACCGTATGCTGATGCAGTTGGAGATGAGCGGCGCGTTGCGCGATTGCGCGGGCATCGTACTCGGTACGTTCGCCGGCTGCGACGAGCAGACCGAGGACCCGCGTAGGAGGCTCGAGCGCGTCTTCACCGAGCGGTTCGGATCGCTCAGCATCCCGGTGCTCGGCGGTGCACCAATCGGACACGAAGGCGAGCAGTGGACACTCCCACTCGGTGCCGACGCAGAACTCGACACAGAAAGAGGCACCCTAGCAATTAGCTAACGTAGCTCCGTTCCGTGATCGCGCACCTGTCATCGCAAGCGTCGCCGCAATTGCATCGCGAACGTCGCATCTTGTCATCCCGAGCGCAGGGCCGAAGCCCCGTAGTCGAGGGACCACCACAACGCATTGCCGTCGAGTCGTCCCTCGACTACGCTTCGCTACGCTCGGGATGACAATGTAGAAAAAAGCACGCTAGCAATTTGCTAACATGCCTTCGTCCGTGTTATCGCGAGTGCAGCATTGTCACGGCGAGCGCAGCAATGTCGTCGCGGACGTCGCACCAATGTCATCCCGAGCGTAGGGCCGAAGGCCCGTAGTCGAGGGACCACCACGACGCATTGCGTTCGATGCGCCCCTCGACTACGCTTCGCTGCGTTCGTTATGACATTGGTGCGGCGTTTGGGATGACGATCAGGCGGTGTTCGCTACCTTGTTGTCATGTCGTACCATTTGGCTAGGTCAGCTTTGAATGTTACCAAGGCGTTTGGATTGAGATAGACCATGTGTCCGGAGGGATAGAATCCGAACTGGATGTTCTTCTGCAATGCCGGGTTGAGGCCCAAGTGGCGCAAGGTGTACTGCGTGGCGAAGAACGGTGTCGCGAAATCGAAGTAGCCGTTCGCCGAGAAGACGTGCAGGTGTGGGTTCTCGGTCATTGCTTGCGCAAGATCGGGAGCTACGTTCACCGGCGGGTCTTGGCCGTTGTGGTGCATGTCCCAACGCTGGCCGAGCTCTGCATATGCGGTTCCGCGATAGTGCAGGTTCGTCTTGTAGCCGAGTGTGTCGCGCATGTACTGGTTGCCCAGTCCGATGAATGCGCCGTCGATCGAGACGTCGGACGGATCCCATGGGGAGTCGTCGGCGTTTGTATCGAGGTCATAGGTCGCATAGCGCGAGTCGTAACGGCCGAGTGTCGTCGATTCGTTGCGCATGAGCCCTTGCAAGAAGCGGCCGTAGGGAATGCGCAGATTGGCTTCGCGGATATACGACTCCGGAAGCCCGATCAAGTTATGCATCGTGGCAACATCCGCATCGAATGCGGATGAGCTCAGATCCGAACCCTGTGCGAGGTCATGGACGTAGCGGCCGCCGGCGAAAGTTTTCGCTTCAGCGACGAACGCAACGAGACTCTTGCCCGCGCCGGCTTTGTGGTGGAACCACGCGGTCGCCGCTTCGGTCGGCAGATAGCCGACGTAGCTCCAATCACCACCGGCAATCGCGCTACCGCCAAGCCCGTAGTTAAGGATCGACGAGAGCAAGACGATGCCGTTGAGCTGAATGCCCGCATCTTCGAGCATGTTCGAGAGCAATGCCGAACGCGTCGTGCCATAGGATTCGCCGAAGAGAAACTTCGGTGAGTTCCAGCGCGAGAACTGGGTGAGATAGCGCTCGATGAACTGGGTGAATGCCGCACCATCTTGATCGACGCCGATGAAGTCCGCCGGCGTGCCGACACCGAGGACGCGGCTAAAGCCGGTCGATGGTGCATCGACAAAGATCAGGTCGCTCTTGTCGATGAGGCTGGAGTCGTTGTTGATCAACTCGTACGGCGCGTTCGGGATCGCTTTGTCGTTCGACGTGCGAACGCGCATCGGCGCAAACGAACCCATGCGTAACCATACGCTGGAACTTCCGGGGCCGCCGTTGTAGAAGAAGGTGACGGGCCGATGCTTCGGATCCGTGCCGTTCTTCGTGAACGCGGTGTAGAACATGCGGCCGGTGATCTGGTCCTTGCTGTTGCGCAAGGTGATTGTGCCGGCGCGAGCCGTGTACGGAATCGAGACCCCGCCAACGTGGGCAACGGCGTGCGTCACCGAGTCGGGATCGGCGGCCGGAACCGCGGGTGGCTTCGGGGTAGCGGGCGCGGCCGCGAGGAGGAGACCTGCGGCGAGTACCGCTGCAATCATGCGTGCGTTCATCGTCGTTCTCCTAATGTCCCAACGTGGCGTCGTACCAACGCGCCAGATCGGATTTGAATTGTGCGAGTGCGGTGTCGTTCAGATAGACCATGTGTCCCGACTCGTAGAAGCCGAACGTGATGTTGCCCTGAAGCGCCGGGTTAAGGTTAAGGTGCTTGAGTGTGTACTCGGTCGCGAAATACGGCGTCGCGAAGTCGTAGTAGCCGTTTGCGGAGAAGACCTTCAGATGCGGATTCTGCGACATCGCTCCGGCGAGATCGACCGCAACGTTGGTCGGCTCACGGTGATTGTGGCTGAAGTCCCACGAGTTGCCACCACTGTAGATGATGTCGTACGCGCTCGTGCGATACGGGATCGCCGGCTTATATCCGAGCGTGTCGCGAAGATACGAGTTGGTTGCGGAAGTGAATGCTCCGTCGACGGCGGAGTCGGTTGGATCCCACGCCGGTCCTTCGTGCGTAGCCTGATCCGTCTCGTAGGTGACGTAGCGACCGTCGAGGCGACCGATGGTTTGACCGGTGCTACGCAGTAGCTCGCTTTGGAAGCGATCGTAGCTGACGCGCAGGTTGGCGTTGCGCACGTACTGCTGCGAGAGCCCGAGGTAGTTGCTCATCTTGCGGATGACGTCGTTGCGCTCCGAAGCGGGGAGCGCGTCGCCCTTCGAGAGCGCGTCGAGATATTCGCCCATCGCGAACGACTCGACGCCGTTCAAGTACGTGCGTAGGTCTGCAGGCGCGTTCGGAACCTTGTGGTGATACCACGCGGTCGCCGCCTCCGTGGGGAAGTAGAGGACGTATGCCCAGTCGCCATCTGCGATCGGATCGCCGTTGCCGTAGTCGAGCCCGAAGTTGAGAATCGATGACAGCAAGACGATACCGTTGAGGAAGACGCCTTGATCGAGGAGCACCTTTGAGAGTGCGGCCGAGCGCGTCGTTCCGTAGGATTCACCGAACAAAAACTTTGGTGAGTTCCAGCGATTGAACTTGGTGAGATAGTTGGTGATGAACTGTGCGAAGGCTGCCGCGTCCTGATCGACGCCGAAAAACGTCTTCTCTTTGCCATGCGCAATGCGGCCGAAGCCGGTGTCGGGCATATCGATGAAGACGAGATCAGACTTATCGAGCAGCGTATTCGGATTGGCGACAACGTGATACGGAGCCGGACGGCTCGATGACGCGTTCGGCGCTTCGACGCGAACCGGACCGATTGATCCCATACGTAACCACATCGTGGAACTGCCGGGGCCGCCGTTGTAGATAAAGGTTACCGGACGACCGGGTCCTGGAACGGTATATGCGGTGTAGAACACACGCGCCGTCTCTGCGTTGTTTTGATCGTGCAGTGCCAGAGTTCCGGCACGCGCGGTATAGGCGATCGGCGCACCGTTGACGGTGACCGTCTGTTGGGTTACGGCATCGGGAATCGCCATATCGGGCGCCGCTGCGCGCGGTGCCATAGTGTTGCTCGCTTCTTGAGCGAACGCGGGAAGCGAACTACCGGCAAACGCCGCCAGCAGCACAAGTGTAAGCACACGTCTCATGCGGTGAGAATCGTCGCACCACCGCGGAAGTCCTACGGTCACGACTTCGCGGCGTCGGCGGGAGCGGGCGTCGTCGTGGTGAAAGCGTCTTGAAATGGAGACTGCAGTGACTCGACATGTTGGACCCCGCGCCGTGGCGATCGGCGCCGCGCTTGTTCTCGCCCTTGGGCTTATGCCAACCCCCGCACGCGCCGCTGTCGATATGGTGGCTGGCGCACGTGGGACCGCGGCCACCGCGTCGGTGGACAGCTGTAGCGCAAAGGCAAAAGCTGCGCTTGCAAGCGTCATGGTCAGCCCGTACGAGGCCGGTACCGGCTCCGGTGAATGGGCTGCAACCGGTCCGAAGGATGCGCAGGGGTTCTCGACCTCCGCCGCCGCCGTGAACTGTTTTCTCGTCGGCAACGGCTACGTGGTAACGCTTACGTGCGCGGTCGAACGACCGAAGAACACCGAGTCTGCGACCGATCTCTGTGCACGTATCGAGAAGGCCTTCGATAGCCAGCAAGTAGGAGAAGTAACGTGGCAGTAAGTCTGCGGATTCGACTCTTCGCGATCCTCGTCGTCGCCGCAATCGCGGCAGCTAGCACGGGAGCGCGCGCCGCCATCGACATGTCGACGGGCTTGCACTACGCCATCCCCGTCGGCACCGTGCAAGACTGTAGCACTAAGGCCGCGGCGGCGCTCAATGCGTATCTGCCCGGAGCCAACGAGACAAGCAGCGGAAGCGGCGATTGGAGCTCCATCGGGCCGATCACACCCGGCGGCTACACGGCCGCTGCGGTCGTGCGTTGTGTTGCCGTCGGCGCGGGCTACGCGGTGACGTTTACGTGCGCGGTCCAATCCGGCAACCTCTATCAGTCATCGGACCTTTGCCTTGACGTCGCGCACACGTTCTCGGGCAAGCCGACTGTGCCGTTGGCGACGCCGACGCCCTTACCGAGCGGATGTAGCACGACCAACCTCGTCGGCACGTGGACTAACGACAAGAAGGGGCCGGGCTTCACCTTGGCTGTCGATGGCGGCCTGACCGGGAGCGACGGGGTCTCGGGAAGTTGGTACCTGAGCGGCACGACCGCGACGCTCACCTATATGGGCGATCACGTGGAGACGCTCTCGGCCGACGGCAAGCACCTCACGGGCAACGACTTCACCCTCACCCGCAAGTGTTAAGTAACCGTGATCTTTAGGCATCGGGGTGCCGGAACGGGTAGAATGACCACATGAGCGTCACCTCCGTTCCGGGCTTCGATGTTCTCTCGCAAGCGAGTTCGTCATCGGCCCTTCCCGGCTCCGATGTACTCGGTGCCCCTGTTGGGTCGGCGGGCTTTTCGGTCGTGCGGTCCGGGTCAACGGGCCCGGCGACCTCTGCCTCTTCCGGCGCCTCGAGCGAGACGCCGGTCGCGTCCACCCCGGTTGCCGGCTCGGATGTGCTCTCGGTCCCGGTCGGTCAGGCCGGCTTCTCGAACTCTAAGGCTACGACGACCGCACCGGTTGCCGCGACGCCGCAAGACACCTACCAGGGCAGCTACAACGCGATCGAGGCCGCCTCGAATTCGTATCTTTTTCAGTCGCTTGGCGCTCCGGCGATTCCATCGGCCCCCGATTCGAACAATGCCCTCAGCGGCGACTCGGAACTCTTTAGCGAGTTGCAATCCGGTCTCGCACAGGGGCTCTTCATCGGCAACGGGTTCGACCACAGCGCGTAAGACGCGCTCACAAGCTTGCTTGGACCCAAGTCTATCTCGGCGATTCCAGTGCCGGCACGACGCTGATCCAGTCGTACGACGCGGCGCTCATAAATGGGCTGCATTATCAAGGATCAGAAGTATCGTACGGCGTCACCTATATTTCGTCGACCAATCAGATCGCGATCAATCGTGCTTATGGCGGCGTGCGACTCTGCGACGAAACCCTGGCGACATGTTCGATCATCGGTTCGTACCTCAATAATAACGGCATCGCATGGGACGACAATGATCAGTACATCGGCGTCAGCATTGCTACATGTTGCGGAACGAACAGGGGCATCATGCTCTACGATCTCCAGGGCAATGTCAAAGGTGAGCTCGGTACTGCGAACGGAGACTCCGCAGGTTACGGTCCCTACGCCGGCTACTGGATTGCGGGGAGTAACTCCGGATCGACCTTCTCGATCACTTCCTGGGCAACCAGCGGTACGCAGATCAACACGAGCGGTGGGTTCTCCGCGTATCCGTCAGCCGATACGCCGACCGGCGTCGTCGTCGTCAAATAGGGTTAAGGACGTATACGATACTCGATCGCCGACGATACGCGCTGGCGGCGAGAGAACGTGCTCGGCGGTAACGCCGGGTTTCATGATGTGCACGACGTGCGCGCCGCGGGCCACCGCGGCGTCGGCGATCATGCGGCGATGACAGCGCCACCATAGCGTCTCGCTGCACATGATCGCGGTAACGGCATCGCGGGCGCGTACGAGCAGCGCGTCGAGTGCGATCCAGAACACGTCTTCCATCATGTAGTCGGCATAGCCGCGGAAGGCGGGATGTTTCCAACCCATATTGGGGCTCTCCGCACCGAGACCGCGCCTGCGCCCACCGAGCAATTCCCAGTGCTCATAGGCGATGTGCGCGTCCGCAAGGGTCTGCGGTAACGTGTCGATATTGAACTGCGGGTTCGTTCGCGAACGCGGATAGGTCCGAACATCAACGAGCAACTGCACGCCCTGCGATTGCAGAGCTTCTACAAGTTCTTCAGCGGAGCGAGTGCCGTGTCCGATCGTAAAGAGCGTTACGCTATGGTACGTGAGAAAATGCTCCGCGACGCGTATAGATCTCGAACTCGATCGCCGTTGATTTGACCAAGCAGTGTTCCATCAGCGCACCGACACGTGTGTCATAACGCGACTGCCCCCATGCGTGGTGGTTCGCCCATTCGGCGAGGATAACCAACGTGGAGTTGTCGGTACTCAGCAGAACTTGCGACGTCACGAACCCCGGCATATCGCGTGATTCCGCAACTAAAACGGCGAGGGCCTCATCGAGGAGGCCTCGCGCATACGTCGGGTCAATCCTGACTTTGATTACCGAGATAACCGGTTTTTCGATCGGCGCCGTCAGATCATCGGTGGAATCGACGGCATTTCCGCTTGAGTCGAGCATATCTACATCGTACCCAATTCGGGTGCGGACTTGGGCCTATCTCCAGTAGAGCTCGGTATGGGGAGGCGTCCCGCTGAAGTTCACGTCGAATGGCTGGCTTGGAGACTTCCTGGCCAACTGCTGGACCGATCCCGAAGTTCGCGAACATTCGGCGTCGACCATGTGATGGACGTCGAGGACGAAGTAAGGTTGGCCGTCCCACGAATAATTGAAAACGGCGGTGTGGCCTGGTCGGGCAAGCTCGGTGATCGGTCCTGCGGTGCGAGTATAGTGCCGCCCCTCGCCGATACGTGACACTGCCACCCTCCAGAGATCGACCTTTACGCAAATGTTCGATGCGTTGTGAAGCGCAATACGCTGGCCGGCAAAGGCCGTGGCGGACGATGAGCCGATGGTGGCCACGAGGGCTAGAGCGACGATTACAATTTTCATGGGCTTCAAGGCCCTCCTGTCCGAGCTAACGTTCGATTTCTATGGAGAGTTCCTTCAGCTGTCTCGCTAGTCGAAAAGCGGAACGTCGTAGGCCGCTATCTTCGGATCGACGGTGACGAAGACGAGATTCTCGACGATGGCTTGTGCGATCAGCATTCTGTCGAACGGGTCTCGGTGATGTTGGGGAAGCCTGCCGGCAGCCAAGGTATGCGCAGCCTCGATCGGCAGCAGCGTAAGCCCCGACTTCGTTGCGTGGTATTCGATGAGCGACTCTGGCGGCGCGGGTAGCGCAAGCTTTCCGGAAGCGTACTTGATGGCCACTTCCCACGTTGACGCCGCTGAGAGAAAGACGATGTTTGCGCGGTCGCTGATCGCGGCCCGAACCGCGTCCGTGAGTCGTTCGGGCTCGACGAACGCCCACAGCGCGACATGGGTGTCGAGGAGCAATTTCATACGCCGAAATCCTCCTCGATCTGCGTGTCCGTGTCGTCGAAGCCGTCGGGAACGATGAACAGGCCACGCATTGTGCCGAGTTCACGAGGTGGCAAAGCGACGACCGGCTCAAGGCGGACGGCGGGGCGGCCATTCTTGGCAATGACCACCTCTTCGCCGGCTTCGGCCAAGGCAACGAGCTTGGAGAGCTGGTTCTTGGCGTCATACATGTTCACAGTCACCATCCTTGTAGAAGGCGTTGTTGGTTTCGCTTACGGCCGGCGCCCATGGGTCGATTTGATCTTTGCTTGTGGGGAGATGCACGGTCGGGCCGGCCGCGTCGGAATAGCTCGATCCGCCGAACGGCGCGAAGTGTTTGCTCTCGTTGTGCGCGAGCACGAGATTGCCGACAGCGGAAGATGCGTCGTGCGCTTTCGCGCGTAGCGCATCGCTCAACCGGCTATCTTTGGCGATTGCATCATAGGTTGCGATCGCCGGCCGATCGGCGTGCCACGGCAAGCCTTTCGAATCGGGAAAGCGCACCATGCCGTCTTCGGAAGCGACATCGTTGTGGAGTGCGGCGCGCGTGCCCGCATCTTTTGCGGCCAACGCGGCGCTGTCGTTGAATGTTTTCACGGCGTTGCGCATCGTTGCGATCTTTTGCGGATCGAGATCGAGGACGTCGAATGCGGCGGCTGGGCCGAACGAGTCACCGACGCCATCGCCGTATTTCGTATGCATCACGTTCGTAACGGCGGCCTGCGCCATCGCATGCGGATCGTTCTCGTGCGATGCGATCGCTTCGGCAATCGTCGAGGGCGTGCCGGGGGAGAGCATTGTCTCCGGGGATGCGGCCAGATACTTCACGCCGACACCGGAGAGCGCATCGGCAAAACCGAGCGACGCCATCAAGCATTGATTCGCGACGACGCCGTCCACGTTACGACCAGCATCTTCGGGGTGCTCTTTCGCATGCAACGCGATGCCGTCGGCGATCGCCTGCGCGATGCGCGGCATCGGCATCACATGATGCGTCGAGTCCGCTTCAAGGCCGCCGCCGTCGCCGGCGCCGTGATCGACCAAGTCGATCCAGGTTTGCTTCGCGCCGGACTTCTGCGCCTCGTCGAGCGTATGCGCAACGAACTGCGCGAGGTTGTCCGGGTTCGCCATATCACGCGCCGCCCCGGCATGCGCATGATCAACCTGCCCATCGACAAGATTGAAATCAAGCGTCCTTAAGGTGTCACCCTGAGGAGCGCCGTGAGGCGCGTCTCGAAGGGCGTGCGTCGTGTCTTCGACCGCGAACCCGATGCCCGGATCTTTCGCGCTTACGTCGAGTGCTTGTTTGACAACCTCGGCCTGCGATGCGTCGAGATTGTTATCGCCGTCGCGATAGATGCCGAACTCCAGCGCACGCTGCGACGGCACGATTGATGTTTGCATAGTAGTCTCCTCGGAAGTTGTTCCGAGGGTCTACTGCGCAGAAGATGTCGCTTGACAAGTGGATGGGACTTCGAAAAGCCGCAGAACGTTCGCTCATGGGGGTATTACAGCGTGAAAGTCCTTGGATTCTCAGTCCTTTGCGCAGCGCTACTGCTTTGCGCGTCCACGTAATATATTGCGCGATCCGAGGCTGAAGAAGCGCGTGAGTTAGCGGCGGCGCCGGACCTTTGACTGATACACCACGCGCGGCTTGGGCGCGACAGTACTCGCTTCGGGGAAAAGCGGGTTGACCGCTCGCTCGATGCGCTTGCCGATGATATGCTCGATGCGCCGGATCAGCGGCTCTTCATCGTCGGCGGCAAAGGTGATCGCGTCGCCGGCCGCTTGTGCGCGAGCCGTTCGGCCGACGCGGTGCACGTAGTCCTCGGGGGCCATCGGAACATCGAAGTTTACGACGTGTCCGAGCAGGTGGATATCGATGCCGCGGGCGGCGACGTCGGTAGCGACTAAGACGCGCGCTCTGCCACGTTTGATGTTATCCAGCGCGCGCTCACGTTGCGACTGCGAGCGGTCGCCGTGCATCAGCGCGACCGGGATATGCGCCTTCTGGAGCGCGATCGCGAGACGATTGGCTCGCGCTTTGGTGCGGGTGAACGCGATCGCCGACGAGATCTTATCGTCTTTGAGCAGTTCGAGAAAGAGTGCCGTCTTGTGTTCTTGCGGGACGGCATACAGCGTCTGGGTCAACGTCTCGACGTTCCGGGCCTCCATCGCCAACTCTACGCGCACGGGGTCGACGAGGATGTCGCGCACTAAGCCGTGGATCGCCGGCGGCATGGTGGCGGAGAAGAAGAGCGTCTGCTGGATCGTTTCGATGCGGGCGAGAATGCGACGGACGATCGGGAGGAACCCGATGTCCAGCATGCGATCGGCCTCGTCTAAGACGACGGTCGTCACATCGCGAAGCGGCGCTTTGCCGTTCTGCATGTGATCCCAGAGGCGGCCCGGTGTCGCAACGATGATATCGGCGCCCGCCTTCAGCGCGGCGATCTGTGGGCCGGCCGCAACGCCGCCGTACACGGGGGCGACGCGGATGTCGGTATGCTTCGCGAGGAGGCGCAGGTGAGCGCAGATTTGTTCGGCGAGTTCGCGCGTCGGCGCAAGGATCAGCGCGCGGGTCTTGCCGCGCGGTAGATCGAGCAACGCCTCGAGGATCGGCAGGCCGAAGGCGGCGGACTTGCCGCTGCCGGTTTGGGCGCTCGCGAGCACGTCGCGGCCTTCCAGGGCCGGCGGAATGGCCTGGACCTGGATCGGCGTCGGAGTGGTGAACTGCATGTCGGCAAGGGCGCGTAATAGCGCCGGCTTTAGGCCGAGGTCTTCAAATGTAGAGATTTCTGGTCGTCTTTACGAGTGCGCGCGAGGTCGATCGCATTCGAAAGATCGCGCAGAGTGGACCACCAATGTCGCACGGAACACCCCCTGCTGGCAAGCGTAAAGGTGATTTCAGGGGTCATCCTGAGGTTCGGACAGGGTGTATGGGCCGTACCGGAAACCTCATTTCATGCTCACGCGAAGGCAATGGATCGGCTCGGGAATCGTCGCGGTGGCGGCACTGGGCGCCGCGGGTCTCGCGATGGATTCTCGCGAGAGCGACCACGAAGTGCTGGCAGCAATCGTGCCGGTGATGCTCGCCGGTGCACTTCCGGCTGCGCAACCGGCGCACGCAAATGCCGTCGCCGCGACGCTCGCCGGATTCGATGTTGCTGTTGCAGGCCTCCCACCGAGCGTGCAGGCCGAGGTCGCACAGTTGTTCTCGCTACTTCGCATCGCGCCGTTGCGTATTGCCGCGACCGGCATCGTCGGGTCATGGTCGCGGACATCACCCGATCGGATCGCACAGTTCTTAAGCAGTTGGCGCTACAGCAACATTGTGAAACTTCGCTCGGCGTACGATGCGTTGCATCAGCTCATCATGGCGGCGTGGTATGCCCAGCCGCAATCATGGATCGTGACCGGGTACCCGGGTCCGCCCAAGCTATGAACATCTTCGATGCGTCCACGTTCGATAATGATCGTCGTTTCGACGTTGACGTTGTGATTGTCGGCACGGGAGCAGGCGGTGGAACCGCTGGAGAGGTCCTTTCGCATGCAGGTCTGCGCGTCGCCTTGATCGAGGAAGGTCCGTACATGACCGCGCGTGATTTTCACATGCGCGAGAGCGAAGCGTACCCGAACCTCTATCAAGAGTCCGCCGGACGCAAGACCAAAGATAAAGGCATCACCATTTTGCAAGGTCGCAATGTCGG
>CAJDXE010000037.1_pt1 | contig 11395 bp, 11 predicted proteins | sample 7391781 | NCBI WGS metagenome assembly CAJDXE01 (sample SAMEA7055730, study PRJEB34461) | soil metagenome | biome: terrestrial ecosystem; feature: Peninsula; material: soil | place: Antarctica | collected 2016
GGCCCGCAAGCCTGCGTTCTCGGGCTTTGCGAGGTCGGGATCGGCAGCGACGATCGCCTCGGCGTCGATTTTAGCCTCGCGATAGATCTCGATATCGCGAATCAGGTCTGCGAAACGAAAGACATCGGCGCCCGACTGTACTGTGCCGGAAAACTGGCCGGGTCCACGGAGCTTGAGGTCTTCCTCCGCGATGAAGAAGCCGTCGGTCGACTCGGTGAGGATATCGAGGCGCCCACGTTCCCCCGCGTCATCGGGCGCGACCAAGATGCAGTACGACTTCGCTGCGCCGCGGCCGACGCGCCCACGCAACTGGTGCAACTGCGCGAGCCCGTAGCGATGCGCGTCGAGAACCACCATCACGCTCGCGTTGGGGACATCGACACCGACCTCGACGACGGTGGTCGCAACCAGCACGTCGATCTCGCCCTTGACGAAACGTCCCATTACGTCGTCCTTCTCGCGTGGCGGCATCTTGCCGTGCAATACACCGACGCGCAGATCGCTGAAAGCATCAGCGGCGAGTCGCTCTGCTTCGACGATCGCGCTGGTGAGATCGGCTTCGTTCTCGTCGATCGCCGGCGCGACCAAGTAGGCTTGATGGCCGAGGGCGACGTTCTTTTTGACGAACTGCTCGATCTTGGGCATGCGGCTGCCGCGAACGCTGAATGTTTCGATCGGCGTGCGCCCCGGCGGCAGTTCGTCGATGATCGACGCATCGAGGTCGGCATAGACCGACTGCGCGAGGGTGCGTGGGATCGGCGTCGCCGTCATGTGCAAGGTGTGCGGCGTCCCGCCTTTGGCGCGCAGCTTTGCACGTTGAGCGACACCGAAGCGATGCTGTTCGTCGATAACGACGAGCCCGAGTCGCGCGAAATCGACACCTTCGGTAAGCAGGGCATGCGTGCCGATGGCGACCGTTGCTTCGCCGCTGCCGATGCGATCGACGGCACCGCGACGCGCCTTGGCTCCTTGGCTCCCGAAAACGGCCTCGACGGCGATGCCGAACGGCAAGAGTAATGGTGCAAGTTTCGCCGCATGTTGTGCGGCGAGTAACTCGGTCGGGGCCATCAACGCCGTCTGCACGCCGTTGCGGGCAGCGAGGACCGCTGCCGCTGCCGCAACCAGGGTCTTGCCACTGCCGACATCGCCTTGCAAAAGACGATTCATCGGCACGTCGGCGGACATGTCATGCCAGATCTCGCGGATGCTACGCTTCTGCGCGCCGGTGAGTGGGAACGGCAACGCCGCTTCAAACTCCTCCAGTAGCCCCGCCGGCACCGCGAGCGAGATCGCCCCGCGATCGCGCACGCGAATCATGCGACGTAGATGTGCGGCCGTTGCCAACCCGAGAAACTCGGAGTAGATGAAACGCGCACGCGCCTGTTCTGCCTCATCGGGTGTCTGCGGCGCGTGCGCCGCCTGGTATGCTTCGCGTAGCGGCGGGAAACCGCGCCGCTTCGCAAGCATCGGCGGAACGGGGTCGTCCCCGACGAGATCGAGCAGTCGCGGCAAATTCTTGCGCACGACCTGTGCGATCTTTCGCGTGCTCAAGTCTTTCGATGCGTGATAGATCGGCACAACCTCGCCGACATAGACCTCGTCATCTTCGAGTATCCCGTAGGTCGCGACGTTGACGACGGCACCCGCGAGCGTCTTCTCCACCCGCCCCCGCACCCACAAGCGCATACCCGCTCGGAGACGACCGACGATAAAGCGACGACGGCCGATCCACTTTGCAACGAACGCGCCGCTCTCGTCCTGCATCTGCGCCTCGACGATCTCCAGATCGCGAATGCGTCGTTCTTTCACGTGCAGTATCGTACCGAGCGCATTCTCTTCGCCCTCGCCATTGCCGAGTTGCGATGACGGCGTCGGATAGCGCTGATCCTCGTAGCGAAACGGCAGATCGTCGAGCAGATCTTCAGCCGTTGCAATGCCGAGTTCGCGGAAGTATGCGGCCGTCTTCGGCCCTACTACCGCGAGGTCGTCAATCGGCGTTGGGCTTTGCACGGGCCAACAGATGCTCGCCGATGCGGCCGAGCGAGACGTTTCGTTCCGCAAGCAAGACCATCAGATGAAAGAGCAGGTCGGAGGCCTCCCAGACGAGTTCGTCGCTATCGTCGTTCTTGGCGGCGATCACCACCTCGGTCGCTTCTTCTCCGACTTTTTTGCCGATGCGATCAACACCGCCGGCAAAGAGTTTCGCAACGTACGAGCCTTCGGGCGGATCGATCTTTCGTTCTGCAAGAATCGTCTCGAGATGTTCAATGGCGCGAGCGAAGCGATCATCGCGCGTCGGCTCGTTCGATGCGAGCAACGAGGTGGTAAAGCACGACACCGCACCGGTGTGGCAGGCGGGGCCGTCCGGCTCGACGCGGTAGAGCACCGCATCGGCATCGCAGTCCGCAAGCACTTCAACGACGCGCTGGGTATTGCCCGACGTCTCGCCCTTGTGCCACGGTGCGTTACGGCTGCGGCTGAAAAGATGCGTCTCGCGCGTAGCGATGGTGCGTTCAATCGCGTCGCGATTGGCCCACGCAAGCGTCAACACAGCGCCGCTGGTTGCATCGGCGATCACGACCGGGAGCAATCCGTCCGCTCCCCACTTCAGTCCGTCAAGGTTCATTGTGCGGTAGGGTTCCACGGGCGCATCGGAATCCCGCGTTGCGCAAGCGCCGCCTTGAGATCGGGAATCGCCACTTCACCGAAATGGAAGAGCGAAGCGGCGAGCGCGGCGTCGGCATCGGCGCGTTCAAAGACCTCCGCAAAATCATCGATTGAGCCGGCACCACCGGAGGCGATCACCGGAACATGTGTCGCGGCGCGCACTGCTCGTGTCAGGGCGATATCGTAGCCGGACTTGGTACCGTCGCGATCCATGCTGGTGATCAGCACTTCCCCCGCGCCGCCATCATCGGTCGCCTGCGCAACCCACTCGATTGCATCCAGCCCGGTCGCAGTGCGGCCGCCATCGACCACAACCTCCCAACTCGATCCCTTCGCGCGCGCATCGACGGCGAGCACGACACACTGACTGCCGAACTCGGCGGCGACTTCGCGCAGTAACTCCGGCCGACGCACGGCGCTCGAGTTGAGCGAGACCTTATCGCAGCCGGCGCGCAAGAGTTCGCGTACGTCCTCGACGCTCTTGATGCCGCCGCCGACGGCAAACGGAATCGTCAACTCGCGGGCGACGGCACGAACCACCTCACGCGTTGCATTGCGCCCTTCGACGGTTGCCGTGATATCGAGAAAGACGAGTTCGTCGGCACCACTTGCTTCGTAGGTCTTGGCAAGTTCGACAGGATCGCCGGCATCGCGCAACTGCACGAAGTTGATGCCCTTGACGACGCGCCCACCTTTGATGTCGAGACACGACACGATACGGCGGGTCAGCATCCGCGCTCCAGCGCCGCTAACGCAGCGCGAATCAACGGAACTTCCACGCCACAGCGGTCTGCAAGTTCGGCGACTGCACCGAGGATCGGCCCGGTCTCAAGCGGCCTTCCCGCTTCACAGTCTTGCAGCATCGAGGTCTTCACATCGGCAAGTCGCATAGCGTGCCCGATACGTGCGTCGACGTCCGCACCGTCGATCACGCCGAGTGCCGACCCGACTTCGATCGCTTCGAGCATCAAGGCTCGCATCTCGCCGCGCATCACGTCATCCCTGAGCAACGGCTTCACGGTGACGCGATGCAACGCGCTCACCGGGTTGAGGCCGACGTTGTTGACGAGTTTGAGCCACAGCGTAGCACGTACGTTTTCATCGGCCTCCGGAGAGAGGCCCGCACCGGCAAAGACCGCACAGAGTTCGCGGGCGCGCGTCGCGCCACCGGCCGGATCGCCCAGCGGGTAGCGCATGCCGCCGCTCTGATGGATGACGCCGGGCTCAGCAACGAGGCCGGAAGCGTACACGACGCCGCCGATGGTCTGCGAGTCGGGGAAGAGCGCGCCGGTAACCCCTCCCGGATCGACGCTTTCCAGCGCCGGTTCACGCGAAAACCAAAACGGAATGCCGTTCTGTAGGGTGACGATAGTCGCACCCGCTCGCGCATAGGGAGCCAGTTGCTCGTGGAGACCGGCCCACTGATGCGACTTAAAGGTAGCCAGCAAAACATCGCGCTCGCCGAGGTCGGCGAGCCGGTCGGATGCGGGGAGATGGACGGTGAAGGCGCCGAGCTCACTTGCGACCCGAAGGCCGCGCGTACGGATAGCGTCGAGGTGCGGGCCGCGCGCGAGGACCGCGACGTCGTTGCCGACGCGGGCGAGGGCTGCGGCGATGAACCCGCCGATGCCACCGGCTCCGAGGACGGCTATTCGCAATTAGTGCCCGCTACGATGTTAAGGAAAAAGGCTTGGAGGCGACGGGCAGATTTGAACTGCCGAGTGGGGCTTTTGCAGAGCCCTGCCTTACCACTTGGCTACGTCGCCTTACTCCGTAAGTGGCCGGTAGCACCCCGGCCTCACTTGTTTTTCTTTAATCGTTCGACCGGGGTGCTACCGGCCACTTACTCCATGGGATTCAAGCGCTTCGCGCAGAGATTGATTGTTCCAAAGCGGGTAGTGGGAATCGAACCCACGCGTCGACCTTGGGAAGGTCACAGGCTGCCATTACATCATACCCGCGCCTGGGTGCGTCCGGTTCAACCTGTTCCCGGTTCCGTCCTATCAACCACGGAAATCGTCGGAGCGTTGCACGCCTCCAGGAAGGGGCACCTTCCGCACGAAGGCACCACGCGATGACGACGTGGATCTACGTGATGCCGGGTTGGCTCTTCGCAATCTGTGCGATCGTGGTTGCGTGCGCGCTCACTGCGTGCGGATTACTTTTGGTTCGGCACTTCGGTAATGCGAAGAACACCATAACCCATAACGATGTCGCTGGACCGATCGTCGGTACGGCCGGCACCATCCTCGCCGTCGTGCTCTCCTTTATGGTCGTCGTCGTGTGGCAAGAGTACGACGCCTCCGCTGCCAACGTTCAGCGCGAAGCGAGCGCTATTGCCGATTTGCGCGACATCGCATCGGCGCTACCCTCGCAGAGCGGGTTGCTGATCCGTGGTGAACTCAGCGACTATGCCGTGATGATCGTTCGTGATGAGTGGCCGCGCATGCAACATGGCGACCGCAGTACCGCAGCGCACAATATCGCGACGCAGGTCGAACGCGCCATCGTCACCTTCGTGCCGAAATCGGCCCACGATGCCACCCTCCAAGCAGAGGCGCTCTCGCTGGTCCGCACGTTCGCCGACGCACGTCGACAACGACTCTTCGATAACAGCCAAGGTATCCCACGATTGATGTGGGCTTCGATGCTCTTCTTGAGCGCGATTACGATCGGCTTTACCTATCTCTTCCGCGTCGACAGGTTCCGCATACATCTGCTCATGTCGATGGGGCTAGCCGCGATTATCGCCTGCATTTTCGTCCTGATCGCCGAGTTGGACTATCCGTTCCGCGGCGACCTCAGCATCTCGCCGCAGGCTTTCCAAACCGTGATAGGGGTTCGAGCGTCGACCGACGCGATACCTTAAACCATGCCGACGGCGCGCGCCAGCACGATCGCAATAGTGACGAACGACGCCAGCGCTTCGAACATCATCAGAAGCTTTCCACGACGCGAGATCGGGAACGTATCGGTGGGACTGAATGCCAGCGCCGTGTTGAACGCCAAAAAGACGTAGTCGATAAAGAGAGGCTTCCACGTCTTTTCGATGCAGATCAGATGCTCGTTGCCAACGAGCATCTGCGGAAAGAGAAAGTCGGCGCTTGTAAACTTCACCGCGGAAACGGCGCGCGCGCGCGGGTTCGGTCCGCCCCCGTCGACCTCCCAATACCACAGCGCATAGACCAATAAGTTCGCAAGCCAGATCTCGGCGCCCGCGAGGAGCAGATGCGTTCCTGAAAACGTGCCCTTATGAACCGGCGAGAACATCGTGAAGTAGATCAGCAAGACGACAGACGCAACGTTGAAGATATTCGTCGCCGCGATCAATGCGATCGAAGCCACCCGCTGACCCTTCGTCTCTTTTCGCCGAGTTGGCGCGAAGATCAGTAGCGGTAGCAAAATGCCGAGCACGATCAGAGGAGCGAGAAAGGTCGGCCCGATCCGCAAATCATCCGGCAGCGTCACATAGAGAAAGAGCACGACGACGACGGCGATGGCTGCATGCCAACGCGGCTCGTCGGTAGCGGTGTCTTGTGGTGAAGGCCGTGGCTCGCTATCGGACATCGCCGTATGGTTGTACGCGCAACCGCATCGCCCCCTGCGCGGTCGTACGTGGTATGGCTACAGATTTTCGCGACGGTAAGAGCTTCCCGCGGCCCGGTCGCTTGCAACTCGGTCCCTATATGTGGCTGGCACGAATCTCCGACAAGGCGCGCGCCGCTGCGGCCGGGACAATTCACGACTACATCTACCCGTGTTCGATGGATCTGGGTGTGCTCGAACGCTGGGACGTAACGCCCACCGAGTTCGATGCCGCTATCCAAGCACATCACGACGACGCCGCGCTCCAGGGATGGCTCGCCGGCCGCGCCGATGCGACGCACGCACAGACCGCGAACGCATGGCTAGAAGATGAGAAGCATGAAAATCTTGATCGACAAGACCGTGAGGAAGGCGCAACCTTCTGAGCGACTTCCCTCGACAAGGACGCAAGGCGTGCCTGTTGAACGTAGCGCGGTCGCCCGGAAGGGTCGACCGTCGCCAAGATAGCTCAGCTGGTAGAGCACGCGCCTGAAAAGTGCGGTGTCCCGAGTTCAAGTCTCGGTCTTGGCACCATCTTCGAAACCGCCCGGCGGCAGCGCCGGGCGGTTTTCAATTGTGTCGACGTCGAATGCGCCGGGGATGGATACGCTAGAGGCTTTCGGAGCGGTCGACATTCGCGTCGGCGTGATCACTGCAGCCGAGCCGTTTCCCGAGGCGCGCAAGCCCGCGTTCAAACTCACCATCGACTTCGGTGGCGAGATCGGCGTGCGTCGCTCAAGCGCACAAATCACCGCTCGCTACGAAGTTCACGAACTCATCGGACGACAGGTTCTCGGGGTCGTGAACTTTCCGCCTCGCCGCATCGCAGGTTTTTCTAGCGAGGTACTGGTGCTCGGCGTACCGGACGAAGCCGGCAACGTCGTGCTGGTTCGCCCGGATTTCGACGTGCCACTTTCAGGGCGGCTCTACTGAACCTACGGATGCATCACTGGAACGTTACCGTAAAGATGTAAGAACCCGACGCTGCGGCGCAATCGTGCATCCTCGGAGCGTAGCTACTCTGCCTCGCCGCACGAATTGCGGCGTTGTCGAGCAACATGCTCCCCGAACTCCGGTAGATCGTGGCCGCCGTGACGCCGCCGTTCTCGTCGAGCGTCACCTCGACGTCGGTCGTCCCGGTGAGGCCCTGCTCTTCCGCTTCTTGTGGCGTGTCGGCAGTCACGACGTTGGTCGTGTGCGCGTCGGCGTCTGCCGCCGAACAGACGGGCTGCGGCGACTCAACCGGCGCAATCGGGCCCGTCGGGCCGACTTCCGGCCCTGGGACGATCGGCGCTACCGGCCCGATGTTCGCCGGCGGTTCGATCTGTGCTACCTCGCTGTTATGTGATGCGACGTGTGGCACGGCTACATGTGGCTGGACGGTCGCGCGATGCGGTTGAACGACCGGCGGTGGCGTCTCGACCGGCGGGGGCGTCGGCTTGACACGAAGGTCCATAGAGATGATCTTCGGCGGATCGGCCGGCTCGGCATAGCCGGTCTTCAGGTTCTGCGCCCAGTAGAGGACGACGAAGTGGGCGGCCAGCGAGATCGCGATCGCCCATGTGAGAATCCGATTGTTGCGACGTTCCATACCCGAAGAATGCGCCACGGAAAGATAACGTGACCACCGGCTATCTCGCTAGTAAAGCCGCCCTGCGTTGATCGGGGCTCCGCGCATGGCGGCTTGACCCAGGTTCCACTTCTTTACCAAGGCGTCATAGGTGCCGTCGCTGATCGTGGCAAGCAGTGCGTTCTGTACAGCTTTTAGCAATGCGCCCTGGCTCTTGGCGACAGCGATACCGTATGGAATGACGTCGAACTGACGCCCCGCTACTTCGTACTTTCCACCGGAGCGTTCGGCGAGATAAGCAACGACCGGATAGTCAGCAAGGTGCACGTCCGACTTCCCGGCTTTGAATGCATCCGACGCTTGTTCGTCCGTGGTATACGCTTCGATGTGGACGGGGCCAAGGCCGATCGCCGTGCACGATGCAGATTGCGCCTTGAGATCGGTCTCCGACGAAGTGCCCCCCTGCACGTCGACGCGCAGTCCACAGAGGCCGCCGAGATTCATCACGTGATGCGGGTTGCCGCGCGGTACCAACATGCCGGTACCAACTTGCAGGTAGTCGACGAAGTCCATCGTCTTCTCACGAGCGCGCGTATCGGAGATCGATGAGATGCCGAGGTCGAGCGACCCCATTGAAACGGCGGACAACAGCGTATCGAAAGAATGATTGCGTAGATCGAGCGTTCGCCCCATATGTTGGGCAATCGCTTGCATGAGGTCGACATCGAACCCGCGCGCTGTACGACTGCCGGCGACATAAAACTCCAGCGGTGCGTACGAGACGTCCGTCCCTACGCGGAGAGCGGCGGCACCGGCGCCGGCTGGGAATGATGTAGCGACCAGAACGGTCGCCACGAGCAGCAGAACAAGACGGGTAAGAAAACGCGTCATGAACTCTCCTTAGATTCGCAAGCACGACCCCGCCGTCGAGCAACGTTGGCGCGACCGGGCTGCTTCCCTTTGAGCTAGGGCGGGCAAGCGAGGGTTCGCCCTCGCCGGCCCCAAGCGGCCCTCGCATAATTGCTTGCTGCACTTACGCTCTCGGCTGCACTTGCGTGTTGCCCTTCCCACGACTCGCGCGCCCTCGCGTCGGGAAAGCCGGCGCGATCGAGGAGTGGTATCTGATCAATGCGAGCATGGCGGCGCATGCTTTCCACATCCATCAGATGACCTCCGACGCCGAAAAAACGCCCGCCGGTCGGTACGTTCTTGCCGAACCCGACAGATCCGAACTATCCGTTGATCAAACCGAGTATCACCAAGATCATCGTGGACTTCCGCCGCGTTCCGCGTGGCACATACGTCTTTCACTGCCACATGCTCTACCATGAAGGCAACGGCATGATGGCAGTCCTTCGCGTCGTGTAACCTCGGATCAGGAACAGCAAAAGGCCCCCGAGTGATCGGAGGCCTTTCAAATGGCGACGCTGCTTTGGCTAAGTTCGTCGCGTTTTAGTGGAGTATGCGTGCAAGCTGAGCACCGGGGTTAATCGCTCCAATGTGACCGACGGCCACTGGAGTCGATTTGGTGTTCGCCTGCTTGCCGACAGACGAACTGGTTGCTGTGTTCACATAAAATGATGAAATCGTCGTGCTTTGTGCGCCTATACCGATTTGCGTGATACCGACGCCTTTAGCGAACGACCAGGTTATCGGGCTGAAGTTTCCCGTAATTTGGTCCGCGGCAATATTGATCACTTGCGAGTTGTTCGCGAGCATCATTGTGCCCCCGATCGATGTAACTGTTGAAGTATTGCCGCTACCGTCACTCCAGCTTTCGTTGACGCTTGGGCTGTCATCCGCTATGGGAATGCCATATGGATATCCCGACGTGCTTGCGATCGTAATATTGTTCGTGTTAGCGTCGTTCTCCACTCCCACGAGACTCGTCAATTGCGTCCTACCGGACGGCGTATTCTTCGTGAAGAAGAACGAGGAACTGACAGTCCCTGAACCCGGAGGATATAATCCAATCCGCTCCATGCTGCCGCCATTGTCCCCGCAAGAACACGTAAGCGTAAAGGAGCCTAGGTCCGCCATTTTACCGCCTGTTGAAAATGTCCACGAGTTCCCTGATGCAAGCGGGAAGTAATACGCTAAGGACGTGTTCGCGATTGAAGGACCCGGAGGGAGATTCCCTCCGCCTCCGCCTCCGCCTCCGCCTCCGCCTCCACCCGTGGAGCCGCCACCTCCACCGCCACAAGCAGTAACGGTGACAAGAATTAAGCTGGCCAAGACGTTCCGAACCTTCATATAAACCCTCTTCAAAGAAAGCAGGCAGGTGACACTTATATGATGCTTAAGGCCGGAATTCTCCTATTGCGTCTTTCACTGCCACAGCTCTACCACGATCAGGCATAGCAAAAGGCCCCCGTGTGATCGGAAGCCTTTCAAATGGCGACGCTGGTGGGGCTCGAACCCATGACCTCCGCCGTGACAGGGCGGCGCTCTAACCAACTGAGCTACAGCGTCAGAACCGGCAGGCTGGCAATCAGCCTACTTCGCTACAAAGCGAGAGTCTACCCTACGCAAGTCGTCGGGTCAACCCTCATTGTCGGGGTGAAAAGCCCCGACCTTTTCAGGCCGAGGCTCTTCTTCCAAAACTGGGCACGGTTGGGATTGAACCAACGACCCCCCGCGTGTGAAGCGGATGCTCTCCCACTGAGCTACGCGCCCGGCCGTCCACCCTTGGACAAGCCGAAATGTTATCCTATCCGGCGCCCGGATGTCCAGCACGTTTATCGAGGGGTCGGTGTGCCACGCTCGGAACGTGCCTGGCTATGCTCGAAGGTTTTCCGCTCGTCTCCCGCTTCGCCGTGCCGTTCTCCGACATCGATATGATGCGCCACGTGAACAACGTCGCCTATATCCGCTGGGCGGAGACGATGCGCGCCGAGTACTTTGCGCGGGTGATGGAAACCGACATTCACGGCAACCACGGCATGATCCAGGCGAGCATTGAGTTCGTCTACGAACGACAACTCTCGTATCGGGAAGCGATCGTCGTCGGCTGTTCCATCCCGCGCATCGGCACGAAGTCGTTCGACTTCGCCTATGAAGTGTGGAGCGTAACCGAAGGGCACCGCGCCGCGCACGGCAAGACGACCATGGTGGCTTTTGATTTTGCGGCCAACCAAACAATTGCGGTCCCTGAAGCATGGCGCAATGCGATCGCCGCCTTCCAAGCCGGCCCTCAGCACGAGTTCCGTTGATCCCCGCGCTCGCGCTCTCCGCGTTGCTGGATCGCGGGCTACTCGATGTCTACGCCTACAACGGCGGATCGGCGAAGATCGTCTACGCGCAGGCCGCAGCCGCCTACCCGACTTCGGCGATGGCGTACTGGGGTGAGGCGCTCGCGCTCGGTCCCGACGTCAACACACCGCTTACCGAAGAACATTTTGACGAAGCGCAGCCGTTGATTGCGCACGCCGTCGCACTTTCTAAGGATGCAACGCCACGTGATCAGGCATTGATCGAGGCGCTGGCCATGCGCTATAGCGGTGACTGGAGCCGTCACGATGGCGACGACGGCGCTTACCGGTTTCTGATGAAGCAGATCGCGGCGGCATACCC
>CAJDXE010000124.1_pt1 | contig 11375 bp, 11 predicted proteins | sample 7391781 | NCBI WGS metagenome assembly CAJDXE01 (sample SAMEA7055730, study PRJEB34461) | soil metagenome | biome: terrestrial ecosystem; feature: Peninsula; material: soil | place: Antarctica | collected 2016
GATCTCGAACCGTTCGACGACCGAGAGACCCGGCGTCGTCGCCGGCACGATGAACGCCGAGAGGCCGCGATGGCCGCCCTCACCCGTACGGGCGAAGACAACGTAGGTGTCGGCGATGCCGGCGTTAGATATCCACATCTTCTCGCCATCGAGCACGTACGCATCGCCGTCGCGGTGCGCCCGCGTCGTGATCGCAGCGACGTCGGAGCCGGCTTCGGCTTCGGAGAGGGCAAGCGCACCGATCGCTTCACCGCTGGCAAGTGGCGGCAGATACATGGCGCGTTGCTCATCGTTGCCGAAGAGCGCGATGGCACCGCCGCCGAGCCCTTGCATCGCGAAGGCGAAATCGGCAAGACCACTGCGATACGAGAGCGTCTCACGCGAGATACAGAGCGAGACGACGCCGCGCATGCCGCGCTCCAGCCAGCCGGCCTGACCGAGCGCACGAACGAGCGCACGAACGAGCGCATCAACGTCGCCATCTTCGTTCTCGGGAATGTTCTCCTTTGCCCAAACCTCGAAGTCCGCCGCGAGCTTGCGGTGCTCATCATCGAAGAACGGCCAGCGGAGAAAACTCGGGTCGCGCATCAGTTCCCCTCGAAGACCGGCGTCTGCTTTGCCGCAAACGCCTCGTAGGCGCGTCGGAAGTCATTCGTCTGCATCAATGCTGCCTGCGCTACCGCCTCGGCGTCGATTGCGGAGTCGAGATCCATCGACCATTCCCGATGAAGCATCTTCTTCGTTACCGCGTGCGCCATCGTCGGGCCGCTCGCGATCTCGCGCGCCATTGTCCCCGCATTGGTTAGGAGATCACCGGGTGAGCAGAGCCGATTGAAGAATCCCCAAGCAAGTCCCTCCGCGGCCGCAAGCGAACGGCCCGAATAGAGCAACTCGGCGGCACGGCCCTGCCCGATGATGCGTGGCAACAACGCACATGCGCCCATATCAGCGCCGGAGAGTCCGACGCGCACGAAGAGAAACGCAACCGTCGCCCGCTCCGTAGCATATCGGAGGTCTGATGCCATCGCGAGGATCGCGCCGGCTCCGGCGCACACTCCGTCGACGGCAGCGATGATCGGTTGCGGACACGCGCGCATCGCTTTCACGGTATCGCCGGTCATCTGCGTAAACCCAAGAAGTTCCGAGGGCGTCTGCCGCGTCAGCGGGCCGATGATCTCGTGGACGTCGCCACCTGAGCAGAAGTTTCCGCCGCTCCCCGTGATGACGACCGCACGAACCGATGCATCGTTCGCGAGGGCGCGGAACTGATCGCGTAACGCGGCGTAGATATCGAAAGTAAGCGGGTTCTTCCGCTCTGGACGATCGAGCGTGATCGTGAGAACGTATTCATCTTGGTCGAAGCGCAATCCGTCGGTCATGTCGCTTCCTCAGGGAGGACTTTACAGGTGCCGGTCTCTCCGCTTTCGATCATCGCTAAGGTCGCCGTCCCGCACTCTTCCGGCGCAACGATACGCCCGCCGGGATTCGTCGCCGCGAGTTGTGCGCGTGCTGCTTCCTTGGTAAGGCCCGCGAGTTTGACGATGTTGCGAATCGCACCGGCCATCATATCGGTCTCGACGTAGCCCGGGCAGAGCGCGTTCGCGGTAATCCCAAAATCACGTAGCTCCTCGGCAAGTGTGCGCGTCAGCCCGACAACGCCGTGCTTCGAGGCCGCATACGCACCGATGTACGGCGCGCCATAGAGCCCGGCGATCGAAGCGACATTGACGATGCGACCCCACTTCGCAGCCAGCATATCGGTCAGTGCGTCGCGCGTGCAGAGAAATGTGCCGGTGAGGTTGGTCGCGATGATGCGGTTCCATTGTTCGGTCGTCGTCCGCGCCAGCGGCGCCGTCTCGGCGATCCCCGAGTTGCAGACGAGTATCTCAATCGGTCCGTTCGCCACGCGACATGCCGCAAAGGCCGACGTGATCTGCGCCTCGACGGAAATATCCGCGCGCTCGCTATGCCATCCGTTGCGCTCGTAGCCGGAGCGACTGACGACACTGATCCGCGCACCCGCCGCCGCAAGCGCCTCCGCAATCGCAAGCCCGATACCGCGATTCCCACCGGTAATCAGCGCATGCTTACCGGTGACGATATTTTCAGATTGCACGCGTGTCGACCTCGTGGGCTTTGGCGATGTTGCGTTCGAGTTGTACCTTACCGGGGAGATACTGCACCGGCCACGGTTGTTCCGCGTAGCCGAGCTCAGCGGCAGCATGAAGCGTCCACGCCGGGTCCGCGAGATGCGGGCGCCCGAGTGCAACCAGGTCGGCGCGGCCGGCGGCGACGATGGCGTTGACTTGATCGGCCTCGGTGACGTTGCCGACGGCCAGGGTCGCGATTCCGACTTCGTTACGAATCTTGTCAGCATACGGCGTTTGGAAGAGACGCCCGTAGATCGGTGAGCTCTTGGGATCGGTCTGCCCGGTTGAGACGTTGATCAAGTCGGCACCCGCTGCTTTGAAGGCGCGTGCAATCTCGACGGCGTCATCTTCGGTGATGCCGTCGGGATGCCAGTCGGTCGCCGAGATACGTACCGAGATCGGCTTTGCTTCCGGCCATACGGCCCGCATCGCCGTAAATATCTCGAGCGGATAGCGCAAGCGGTTCTCAAGCGAGCCACCATACTCGTCGGTACGCGTATTGCGCAAGGGCGTGATAAACGACGATAGCAGATAGCCGTGCGCAGCGTGGAGTTCGAGCAGATCAAAGCCGGCCTCATCGCCGTACGTCGTAGCGAGAACGAACGCATCGCGTATCTCATCCATCTCTGCGTGGGTCAGTTCGTGTGGTATTGCATTCGAACCGTACGGCAAAGCCGACGGGCCGACGATCGGCCAGTTGCCGGTCGCGAGCGGCTCATCCATGCCCTCCCACATCAGTTTCGTTGAGCCTTTGGGACCGGAGTGGCCGAGTTGCAGGCCAATCTTCGCTTCGCTGCGCTCGTGCACGAAGGCGACGATGCGCGCCCATGCGTCGCGTTGCTCGACCGTGTAGAGACCGGTGCAGCCGGGTGTGATGCGACCTTCGGGCGTGACGCAGGTCATCTCGGTCATCACCAAGCCTGCACCGCCGAGCGCACGTGCCCCCAGATGCACGAGGTGCATGTCGTTAGGAATACCGTCGACCGCGCTGTATATGTCCATGGGCGGGACTACAACGCGGTTGCGCAACGTGAGTTGACGCATGCGGAAGGGAGTGAACATCGGCGGGATCGACGCTCGTGTCGTCACCCCTCCGACTGCCGTACGCTCCGAAGCGCGTTTGGCGAACCACTGCTCTGTCCGCTCGACATACGCTTCATCGCGCAAGCGTAGGTTCTCGTGACCGATCCGCTGACTACGAGTAAGCAGGCTGTAGGCGAACTGCTCGGCCGGCAGGGTCGCATAACGAGCGACGTTCTCGAACCACTGTGTGGAGTTCCGAGCCGCGTTCTGCAATTTCAGAACTTCCAGCTTCCGCGCAGCCTCATACGCCGGCAGATCGTTACAATCGAGCGCATCGGCGAGCGCGATGGCATCCTCCAGAGCGAGCTTCGTACCCGAGCCCACCGAGAAGTGTGCCGTGTGCGCGGCATCGCCGGCCAATACCACGTTGCCGTCAATCCAATGCTCGTTGGTGACGCGGACGAAGTTGACCCAGTCGCGACCGCGCAGATGCGCGGCCGTTCACAAAAGGTGATCGTCTCGGCGGTCTCCGCCGTGTCAAGGCCGTGCGCGCGCCATGTCTCTTCACGACACTCGACGATGAACGTGCTGACCGGTTCGTTCTTCGGCACGTTCTCCTGAAAGCGATAGGCGTGAACAGCGAACCAGCCGTGCTCCGTCTCCTCGAAGAAGAACGTGAACGCATCGAGCGGTAGAGTCGTACCCAGCCAAACGTACCGACACTTCCGCGTATCAAGACTGGGGCGAAATGCCTCGGCGCGAGCATTGCGAATGCGACTATTCGCACCGTCTGCGGCGATCATGACATCGGCATCGGCATACGCGTCGAGCCCGTTGATCTCCGTCTCGAACTCCAGCGCCACACCGACCTCGGCCGCGCGTTCCTGGAGAATCGTCAGCAGACGTTTTCGCGCGATACCGGCAAATCCGTGCCCACCCGAACGGATTGCGCGATCGCGAATGAAGATTTCGATATCGTCCCAATGCGCAAACGAGGCGACGATCGCATCGTGCGTAGGTGCATCGGCGGCGCGAAGATTATCGAGCGTTGCGTCGGAAAAAACCACACCCCAACCGAAGGTATCGAACGGACGATTGCGTTCGATTACACGTACATCCCAGTCGGGATGCCGCTTCTTCGTCAACAGCGCCGTATAGAGGCCGGCGGGGCCGCCGCCGGCGCAGACGATCTTCATTTTTTGCGGGCGAGCAGTATGCCGTCGGAGACCGGGAGCAGCGTTACCTCGACGCGCGGATCGTTACTCGCTTTGGCGACGATCGCGACCAGCGCGCGGGTGCTCTCGTCGGGCTCTGCGTCGAGCACGCTGCCGCCCCACAGGACGTTATCGACGAGCAACAGGCCACCGGGGCGAAGCAACGCAAGTGCGCCTTCGTAGTATCCGTCGACGTTCGCCTTGTCCGCGTCAATGAACGCCATGTCGAACGACTCGGCGTCCGCGGCACGCAATGCGTTGAGGGTTTCGAGCGCAGGCGCGATCCGGAGATCGACCTTGCCGGTCATGCCGGCGCGTTCCCAATACCGTCGCGCGGTCTGCGTGTACTCTTCGCTGACATCGCAGGCAACGATCATGCCGTCGGCCGGAAGCGCCAGTGCCATCGCAAGCGACGAATAGCCGGTGAAGACGCCGATCTCGAGATAGCGACGCGCACCGATCGTATGCGCAAGGAGCGCCATCAGTTGCCCTTGCAACGCGGATATCTGCATACCGCCGTTAGGCATCGCCTGCGTCTCGTCGCGAAGTTCGCGCAGAAGCGGCGCTTCGCGCAAAGTGGCGGCTTCAATATAGTCGTTGAGCCCTGTTCTTTGCGGTCACGTCACTCCGCCTTAGGCAGAGGGGCGCCTATCCCTTGGGCCGTACCTCGGGCCCATGCCTGGAACGTACGACGCAATCATCATCGGCGGCGGCCACAACGGCTTGGTCACCGCGTGCTACCTTGCCCGAGCGAAGTGGAAGGTACTCGTTCTCGAACGCCGCTACATCGTCGGCGGCGCCTGCGTTACCGAAGAGACGTTCCCCGGCTATAAAGTCTCCACCGCCGCCTACGTCAACAGTCTCTTCCGCCCGGAGATCATTCGCGATCTTCGCCTCGCCGACTACGGCTTCGAAGCGGTCGAGCGTAACCCGGCGTCATTTACGCCGTTTCTTGACGGCCGTTACCTGATGCTCGGCGCCGACAAAGCTTCGGACATCGAGAACATCGCGAAGTTCAGCAAAAAAGACGCGGCCGCGTATCCGAAGTACGAAGCGATGCTGGAACGCGTCGCCTCGGTTGTCGAACCAACCTTGACGCAAGTACCGCCGAACCTGATGCATCCTTCGCTCGGTCAACTGTTCGAAGCCGGCAAGATGGGCCGCGCACTACAAAAGCTCGGTCCGGCGATGGGCGAGGCGATCGAGGTGCTGACCGGCGCCGCCCGCCCGATCCTCGATCGGTGGTTCGAATCCGAAGAACTCAAAGGTACGCTCGCAACCGATGCGATCATCGGCGCCTTCGCCGCGCCCTCGATGCCCGGCACCGCCTACGTGCTCTTCCACCACGTGATGGGCGAGACGAACGGTAAGCGTGGCGTCTGGTCGTATGTGCGCGGCGGCATGGGTGGGCTGACGCAGGCGCTCGCCAAGGCGGCAAAGGATCTCGGCGTCGAGATCAAGACCGAGGCCGAAGTGGTGAAAATTCTCACCGCCAACTGTGCCGTTACCGGCGTCGCGCTTGCCGACGGCACCGAATATCGCGCCAAGAAAGTCGCGAGCGGCGTCGACATGCATCACACCTTCGAGCGGTTTCTTGACCCGGAAACGTTGCCGCCCGCATTCCGCGACGCAGTTGCACGCATCGGCTACGAAAGCGCCGCACGCAGTTGCACGCATCGGCTACGAAAGCGCCGCCGTCAAGATCAACGTCGCGCTCGACGCGCTTCCGAACTTCACCGCATGCCCGGGTACGACCGCAGGCCCGCAACATCGCGGCACGGTGCATCTCGTCCCCGACCAAGACTTCATCGAACGCGCCTACGACGATGCGAAGTACGGCATGCCCTCACGCGACCCGGTCGTCGAATGCACCATACCGTCGTCGGTCGACACCACCGTCGCACCGGACGGTAAGCACGTGATGAGTATGTTCGTGCAGTATGCTCCCTATACACTAAAAAGCGGCCCGTGGACGCAGGCGATCAAAGATATCTTTGCCGATCGTTGTTTCCAGATCGTCGAACAATACGCGCCGGGCTTTACCTCGTCCGTGAGCGCGCGTCAGATTCTTAGCCCCGTCGACATCGAAGAGACCTTCGGATTGACCGGCGGCAACATCTTCCAAGGTGCGATGCCGTTACATCAGCTCTTCGCCTTCCGTCCGGTGCCGGGATTCGCCAGCTACAACACGCCGATCAAGAACCTGTACATGTGCGGTGCTGCCGCACATCCGGGCGGCGGTGTCATGGGCGCGGCCGGTATGAACGCCGCCAAGGTCATGCTCGAACGATGAGTCACGGCGCTAAGGTTGCGCGGGTGCTCTTGGCGTGTATTTCGCCGACGATGTTACTGATCGGCGTGCCGTTTGCAAACCACATCGAACCCCGCATCTTCGGCTTGCCGTTCTTGCTTGCATGGATCGTCTTTAGCGTGCTTATGGCGCCGGTATCCCTCGCGATCATCTATCGCATGGAAGGCCGGTAGCGCGCGTGAGCAACGCCCTCATCGCTCTCGGTATCGTCGCCCTCGTCGTCGGCGGGACAATCGCGTTTGCCCTTGCTTCGGTCAAACGCCTCGCCTCGGACCCACGCGAGTATGTCGTCGCGGGGCGCTCGTTCGGTGCGTTCTTTCTGTGGCTGTTGCTTGCAGGCGAAGTCTATACGGCGTTTACCTTTCTCGGCGCTGCGGGATGGGCGTACAGCTTCGGAGCGGCAGCCTTCTATATTCTTGCCTACGGAACGATCGGCTTCGTCATCGGATATTTTTTGCTGCCCGCACTCAACGCGGTCGGGCATGCTCGCGGCCTCTTGACCTCGGCCGATTTCTTTCGCGATCGTTTCGGTAGCCGTGCGCTTGGGATAGCCGTGGGCGCCTTGCAGTTCGTCTTACTCGTACCATATGTCACCCTCCAACTCACCGGACTACAGATACTGCTGACCATCGCCGGCTATAACGCGTACAACGCAACGGCGGGAGTTGCGATCGCATTTTTATTGATGGCCCTGTTTGTCTTTACCGCCGGCCTACGCGGAATGGCTTGGGCGAGTATCGTCAAGGACGGTTTGGTGTTGCTTGCGGTCATCTTCGCGGGCATCGTGATTCCGGCGCACTTCTTCGGATCAGTCGGCGCGATGTTCGATCGCCTCGTGCAACTGCATCCGCAGATGCTGACCTTCCCGACGACTCTCACAAACCATTCGCTGATCTGGTACCTCAGCACCGTCGTTCTCACCGGCGTCGGCTTCTTCACCGGTCCGCACACGATGAACGCCATCTTCTCCGCGCGCGACGGAAACGCGCTTCGGCGCAACAGTATCTGGTTACCGATCTATCAGTTGGTTCTACTCTTGGTCTTCTTCGCCGGCTTCGCCGCGCTGTTGATCGTTCCGGGGATGAAGCCCGGCGAATCGGATCAATCGTTCGTGCTGGTTGTGCAACGCTTTTACCCGGCTTGGGTTACCGGCGTGATCGCCGCAGCCGGTGTGCTCGCCGCGTTGGTGCCTGCGGCGGCTCTGCTGCTTGGCGGCGCCAGCACCTTCGCCAAGAACGTCTTGGCCGACGGCTTCGGAGTAGCCAAGGGCGATCGCGAGCAGACGATGGCGATGCGCATCTCGGTGATCGCGCTCGCCGTACTCGCGTTGCTGTTGTGGCTCGTCTACAAGAAGACGCTGGTCGATCTCTTGCTCTACTACTACAACGGCGTGACGCAGTTCATGCCCGGCTTGGTCTTTGCGTTCGTCTGGAAGCAGGTCAGCGCGACCGCCATCGGCCTCGGCATCGCCGGCGGCCTCGCTACGGTTTTGGTGACGGTACTCGAACATGTTAACCCGACGCCGTGGGGCATCAACATCGGCTTGCTTGCGCTCGTCGTCAACATTATCATCGTGCTAACGGTCACCACACTCTACCCGCGCCGAGACCGAGCACCGGAGATCGCTCAATCCCAGCCTTCGTCACCGCCTGTTTAGCGCTCTCAGCTCTTCAACGAGAAGCAACTACCGGGTGGGGCTAGGGGGCGATCGATATGAGGAAGCGTGTCCCGAATACCAGTCCATACGGTTCGCTGATACCAGTGGAAATCGTCGTCGGCGTACCGGTGTAGGGCGGAGCGTACTCCGTCACGGTGTTGGCGCTATAGTTCGCTGCAAAGAGATTGCCGCCGATATCGAATGCCAGGCCATAAGGGGCGCCGATACCGTTGGAAACCGTCGTCGGCGCACCGGTGTAGGGTGGGGCATATTCCGTTACGGTGTTACCGCTGGCATTCGCTACAAAGAGGTTGCTGTTGGAATCAAGCGCCAACGCATCAGGGCCACTGATACCGGTGGAAATGGTCGTCGGCGTCCCGGTATAGGGCGAGGCGTATTTCGTTATGGTGTCATTGCCGTAATTCCCTACGAAAAGATCGCCGTTGGGATCAAGCTTCAGCACATCAGGATAGTTGACGCTATCCGAAATCGTCGCTATTGGAGCGCCGGTGTAAGGTGAGGCGTATTCCGTTACCGTGTTCGTGTTTAAGTTCGCTACGAAGAGGTTGCCGCTGGGATCGAGCGCCAGTGCAAAAGGATCAGCGATACCGCTGGAAATCGTCGTTATCGGCGTACCGGTGTAGGGTGGGGCGTACTCCGTTACGGTGTTGTTATAATTCGCTACGAAGAGGTTGCCACTGGGATCGAGCACCAGCGCTTGAGGGTAGCTGATACCGTCGGAAATCGTCGTTGTCGGAGCACCGGTGTAGGGCGGGGCGTACTCCGTTACGGTGTAAGCGCCTATATTCATCACGAAGAGGTTGCCGCTGGTATCGAACGCCAGCGCATAGGGCGAGTTGATACCGTCGGAGATCGTCGTCGGCGTACCGGTGTAGGGCGGGGCATACTCCGTCACGGTGTTAACATCGTAATTTGGTACAAAGAGTGGCGCTGCGCTAGTGAGCGTAAAATTGGCGCTGCAGACGGCGCCACTCTGAGTGCAGGCATCCGTAACGCCGCTACCGCTGTAACTTGCCGCTACGTTTAATATCGCCGTACCGCCGACTGCCGGCTTGGCCGTGAACATATTGGGGGATGTCGTGGTCGGCTGAGTGAGTGTGAGCGCAATGCCGCCGGTCTCGGTTACCGTAAAGCTCGGTGCACCCGAACCGATAATGATGTTGTTGTCGGCATCGAGCGCGTTGACGATCACCGCTTGCGACGTGGCGCTCACCGTCGCGGCAACGATTGCCGCGGGTATGCCCGAGAGGACGATGGGGATGACGTTGGCGGTTCCGGCCACGACCGTAAACGCGATGCTCTGCGCCGTGGAGAGCGCTGTGCCGGCTGCATCTTCCGTGGTGAGCGTGGCGGTGTAACTATTGGGTGGTAGCGCAAGCGAAATCTGACATTGCGTGTTCGCAAGCGTACTCGTGCAACCGCCCGATGTCGGGGTCAAGGCCTGCGTTACCGGGTAGCCCGTGTAGGAGACACAGCTAGCCGGGCAACCCGTCTGCACATCGATCGCCATCTGCGTGGTCGCGGGCGATACATAGAGCGGGCTTCGCTTGTTCGTGCTGCTCGTCGTTCTCGGCACGTCGATTTTGAACGTGACCTGCTGCGCGTTCGCGCTATGCACGGGCTGCGAAGGGAGCATGCTGTGCTGCGCGCCTCCGCCGCAACCGGCCAGAAGCGTCGCGCCGAGAGCGGCTGCGATTGTGAGCGTGGTCTTGAGTATGTGCATCTAGGTTCGCCATTTCTCGTAACAGGTACGCTTAGTGCGAGATCCGGCGAGGAACCCGTTCCATCAATATCTAGCGAAGATCGTTACCCTAATGTCGACAATTGCAAACATTGGTCGGCTATGGTGCCACGCGCAATTGAAAGAGCCCGGCGCGATTGCGCCGGGCTCTTTCGGTTCTATCGAACCGTACGGTTTAGCGGTACGACGGACGCGACTGGAAGCAGTCGCGGCAGTAGACCGGCTTATCGCCGCGGGGGTTGAACGGAACTTCGGCTACGCCACCGCAGTTGCTGCAGGTTGCGCTGAACATTTCACGGGGACGGCCTGCAGCCGCGCCACCGGCGCTGCTACCACCACCACCATTGCCGCCCGGGGCTCCGGTCGAGCGCATGGCCTTGCGGGCTGTGCGGCAATCGGGGCAACGGTTCGGCTTGTTCTGGAAGCCTTTGGTTTCATAAAAGCGCTGTTCGCCGGCGGTGAAGGCGAATTGACGCCCACAATCCACACAGTTCAGCATTTCATCAGTGTACAAACGAGTCTCCTAAATAATTCTGTCGTTCTTACGTGGTTGGTATAGGGTTCGACTCGCCTGGTACGCTTGAGAAACCGACCTGCGGACTTCGAACTTTTTCCATGACTGGAGAACCATGGGCGCCTGGGCGCCCGCCTTTCTCAAGACCCGTGCATCCTACCACGCACCCATGACTATTGGCAAGAAAGTAGTGTAGTGGAGCTGACTTTTCAGGCAGGTCGTGGGTGGGCAATTGCGTCGAAAGACTCCTCGAAGAAGTACAACGGACCAACCAAGAGGTAGGTCAGATTCTCGAGGAATTTCGGCTTGTTGCCTTCCATTTTGTGCCCGACGAGTTGGAAGACCCATCCGAGGATGAAGGCTCCCAGGTCGGCCTGCCACGGCAAAAGCCTCGCGATTGCAAAGAGTAGCGCGAAGATGATGAGCGACAGGAGCGCCCCGCGACCCGACACGGTGGCGTAGTAGGCAAGCACGGCGATCGCGACCGGAATCGCGAGTTCGACCGGTCCCACATGAGCACGAGCCAGCAGTCCTAAGACTCCCAGCACGATGAGCGGTATGCCGACGGCGTGAGCAGCTCTATTCCGGGGATCCGTGTGATACGAACCGTAGTCCGCGTAGAGTTCTGTCTTCGTCATCCTTAAAACCGGGCTCCAGGTAGCAAAGGGTCTGCTCCGCTTGCTACAAATGTCCCTGCCATGACCGCCATCCTCGTTCCGCCGGCTCTTGCCGAGCAGGTCATCG
>CAJDXE010000067.1_pt1 | contig 10898 bp, 11 predicted proteins | sample 7391781 | NCBI WGS metagenome assembly CAJDXE01 (sample SAMEA7055730, study PRJEB34461) | soil metagenome | biome: terrestrial ecosystem; feature: Peninsula; material: soil | place: Antarctica | collected 2016
CTCGGCGAGATCGAAGTCGCCTATCGCCTCTGCAAAGCGCCGATCATCGCCGTAACCGGCACCAAGGGCAAGTCGACGACGACCGCACTGATCGGGCACCTGCTACGTGCTGCCGGCAAACGTGTACACGTCGGCGGCAATATCGGCAACCCGCTAATTCGCGAAGTACTCGACGCGGCGCCCGAGGATTGGGTCGTCGCCGAGGTTTCATCGTTCCAGCTTGAAACGATTCGCGCGTTCCGCCCCCGTGTCGCGGTGGTCCTCAACATCGCACCGGATCATCTCGATCGCTATCCTTCGATGGATGAGTACGCCGAAGCAAAGTATCGCATCTTCGCAAATCAGGGCATGCACGATGCATTCGTAGGAAATCTCGATGATCGTCGCATCGCCGCGCTCCACTGGGAGCAAGGCGAGGCACGGGCGCAGGCACGGCAGCTCTGGTTCACGCTCGATAAGCATCACGAGCGCGCCACCATGTATCTGCATAACGATTATCTTACCTTTGCACCGATCGACGGCGATCCGCGCCCGATTGCGATATTGCGTCGTAACGACATTGCGCTGCGCGAGGCCGTGCTTAGCTTCACTCCGATGTCCCATCGTCTGCAGGGTCTTGGTGAAGTGGCCGGCGTTCTCTACGTCGACGATTCGAAAGCGACCAACCCCGGTTCGGTCGAAGCTGCGCTACGCTCCTATGATCGTCCGATCGTGCTGATCGCCGGCGGCAAGGCGAAGGGAACCGCGTTCGATGAACTCGGCGATACCATCGCGGAGCGCGCGAAGGCCGTCGTTCTCATCGGCGAAGCAGCCGGTGAGATCGAGCGCGCGATCGGCGGCCGTGTTCCGATCGTGAGTGCGGCATCGATGAGCGAAGCCGTCGAACGTGCGCGTGCGTTCACCGTCGTGGGTGATGTCGTCTTGCTCTCGCCCGGCTGCGCCTCATTTGACATGTTCAACTCGGCCGAGGATCGGGGCGAACAGTTCGCTGCAGCGGTCGCGGTTCTCACGGAGCGTGCCGGTGCGTAACGCCGTGCGTACGCGCCCGCTCGGGGATGCTCGCGTCGATCGTGCGCCGGTGCGCTCGTTTGTTACCGCCGCCCCGGACACGTGGCTCTTCGCATCGGTCGCCACCCTGGTTGCCTTCGGCATGGTGATGATCTACAGCGCGTCGAGCGTCGTCGCCTATAGCGATCATCTCGACCCGGCCTACTATTTTAAGCGCCAACTTCTCTGGCTCGTTGTCGGCGCGGTCGTCGCCTACTTTGCCTATCGAATGGACTATCACGTCTTGAAGAAGGCGGCGCCGTATCTTTTGCTCGCCTCGATCCTGGGTGTTTTAATCGTCTTGGTTCCGCATGTCGGCATCGTTGTTAACGGTGCGCGCCGTTGGATCGGCGCGTCGTTCGTGACCCTGCAACCCTCGGAGTTCGCGAAGATCGGGTTGATCGTCTATCTTGCGGCGATGCTGACACAGCGAGCCGAACGCATCACGCAGCTGACCAAGGGGCTTGTGCCGCTCTTTCTCCCGGTCTTGATCCTTGCGTTCCTCATCTCGCGTGAGCCGGACCAGGGAACCGCGAGTTTGATCATGATCACGGCGCTTGCGATGTTCTTTGCCGCCGGCGCCCGCATTCCGCACCTCCTCGCCATACTCGCCGCCATCCTCCCGCCGGTTGCCTGGATGGTGTTGAAGACGCCATATCAGCGCGCCCGTATCTTCGCCTTCATCGACCCGTGGAAGGATCCGCAGAACACCGGCTTCCACATTATCCAATCGCTGCTTGCTCTCGGAAGCGGTGGCCTTGCCGGCGCCGGTCTCGGCGCGTCACGAGCGAAGTACTTCTTCCTCCCGGAGCAGTACACGGACTTTATCTTCTCGGTGCTCGGAGAAGAGTTGGGATTGGTCGGCGCCCTCTCCGTCGTGATCCTCTTCTTGATCTTTGCCTACCGTTCGTTCCGTATCGCCCTTGCGGCGCCGGACCGCTTTGGATTCTTCCTGGTTGTCGGGTGCGCATCGCTGGTGACGTTCCAGGCGTTCGTCAACATCGGCGTGGTAACGTCATCGTGGCCGGTGACGGGCGTTCCGCTGCCGTTTATTTCGTTCGGCGGATCGTCGCTGATCGTCAACCTCGTCTGCTTCGCGCTGATCGCGAACGTCGGTCGCTTCCGGCGCGTCAACGCTCGCTAGCGCTCATGAAGCACGGCACCGCCGAACCGATGAACATCGTCTTCGCAGGCGGCGGAACGGGCGGTCACATCTATCCGGCGATTGCCGTCGCCGATGCCCTCGCCGGCGAGGCGACGTGTTCGTTCGTCGGCACCGCCGATCGGCTTGAGACGATGATCGTTCCGAAGGCCGGCTATCCGCTCTACACCGTCGCCGCGCGACCGCTCAGCGGCATCGCATCACCGTTCATCAACGCGAAGGGACTCGCACAGAGCGTTGCTCTGCTTCGTCGTTTGAAGCCCGACATCGTGATCGCAACCGGTGGCTACGTCTGCTTTCCACTGGTCGTTGCCGCGCGGGTTCCGGGCGTGACGCGGTGGCATGTGCCGATCGCCTTGCTCGAGCCGAACGCCGTTGCGGGGCTCACGAACCGGCTGCTCCGACCGTTTGTCGACGAGACCTGGGGCTTCGGTTCGACCGGTGTTCCGGTGCGCGCGGCGCTACGTAACCTTCCATCGCGTACGGATGCCGCTGCACGACTCGGCCTCGATGCGACAAAGCAGACGCTACTCGTCGTAGGCGGAAGCCAGGGCGCGCGCTCAATCAACGGCGCGCTTGTGCAGATGGCGCTCTCCGGCGGCATCCCGTCGGGATGGCAGCTCTTGTTGATCGCCGGAACGACGCAAGCACCCGAGATTCAAAACGCGCTAGCGCGCGTGCCGAACGCACACGTCCTCGCCTACTGCGATGCGATGGCCGATGCGTATGCCGTCGCTGATCTTGCGATCGCGCGGGCGGGTGCGATGACGCTTGCCGAACTGGCCGCCACGGGCGTCCCGGCGATCCTGGTTCCCTATCCGTATGCCGCCGCCGACCACCAAACCGCCAACGCCAAAGTGGTCGCCGCGGGCGGAGCGGCGATCCTGCTGGCCGACACCGAGGTCGCCGAGCGGCTTCCCGCAGTCTTTGCCTCGGTCACTGCGTCGGCGCGGCTCGGCGCGATGCGCGCTGCGGCGGCCTCCGGGCACGATGAAGACGCGACGGCCGCGATTGTGGCACGGATACGGGCGCTCGTTTCGCGAAGGTCGCGGTAGTAATGGGGACCTGGCACTTCGTCGGCATCGGCGGGATCGGCATGAGCGCGATCGCGCGCATTCTGCTTGCGCGCGGCGAGGCGGTCTCCGGCTCCGATGTGAAAGAGACGCCGCTCATTCGGCGCCTGCGCGAAGAGGGTGCGGTCGTAACGATCGGTCATGATCCGGAGAACATCGTCGGCGCCTCAACGTTGGTCGTAAGTTCCGCGATCGATCGCAAGAATCCCGAGCTCGTCGCCGCCCAGCGCGCGCAGATTCCGGTCTTGCATCGGGGTGAATTGCTCGCGCGCCTGGTACGCGAGCAGCGAGGCATTGCCATCTGCGGGACTCACGGTAAGACGACTACGACGGCGATGATCCACGCCGTCTTGCGCGACGGCGGCATCGATGCGAGCCTCGTGCTCGGAGGCATCGACGGCGCAATCGGCACCAATGCCGTCGACGGTACGTCGCCGTGGTTCGTCACCGAGGCCGACGAATCCGACGGTTCGTTTGCGTTGCTCGATCCGGTGCTTGCCGTGCTCACCAATATCGAGAACGACCATCTCGCCAGCGATGACGATCTGCCGAATCTCGTCAATGCGTTCGCGGAATTCCTGAAGAAATTGCCGGAGGACGGCGTCGCTGTGATCGGCGTCGACAATGCACTCTCTGCATCGCTCGCACCGGGAAAGCGCCGTGCGCGCACGGTGACCTTCGGTCTCTCGCCGATGGCCGAGGTGCGCGCGACAAATATTCGCTATCCCGAGCTCGGTGCAACGTTCGATGCGATCGTCGGTGGCGTCTGTCTCGGTACCGTCGAGATGCGCGTTCCCGGTGCAATCAACGTACAGAACGCGCTGGCCGCGATTGCGATTGCACGCCACGTCGAAATACCGTTTGTCAAGATCGCCGAGGGTTTACGGGCGTTTCGCGGCGTGCGTCGCCGTTTCGACATCCTCGCCCGTGATGGGCGGATGATCGTTGTCGACGACTATGCGCATCATCCAACCGCAGTGCGCGCGACGATCGAGGCGGCACGCGGCTACCACCGAGGCGCGATCGTCGTGGCTTTCCAGCCGCATCGGTATTCGCGCACGCAACATCTTGCACGCGACTTTGCCGATGCGCTACGCGGTGCCGATCATGTCTACCTCGCTCCGGTCTATGCTGCGTCGGAAGCACCGATCCGCGGCATCAGCGAGCGCTCGATCGGTGAACCACTCGCCGCCGCCGGCGGCCGGGTGAGTTACGTTGCTGCTGTCGATGATCTCGAAGCACGCATCTACACCGAGGCACCTCCCGGTTCGCTGGTGCTAATGCTTGGCGCCGGAAACATCACCGACGTTGCGGCGCGACTAGCAGCGCGTGTCTCTGCAGGCATTACGGCGCCGGCATGAGTGCGACCACCGCATCGGCGACGGCATCACTCCTACGTGATTCGGATCGCGAGGAGTTACGCGCGATTTGTGGCGATCACGCCACATTCGATGCTTCGCTCGCCGCGTTTACCTCGTGGAAGGTCGGCGGTCCGGCCGATGCATTGTTGTTGGTCGAGAGCGAAGCCGAACTTGCGGAGGTGATGCGCTTCTGCTTGCGTCGCAAAATGCCGTGGTTTGCACTCGGGAGCGGCAGCAATCTGCTCGTCGGCGACGGTGGCCTTCGTGGGTTGGTCGTGCGCTTGGGCGGCGCGTTCGCCGCTATTACGGCCGGCGTTGAAGATGCGCAGGTCGTCGTCCACGCCGGCTCCTCTGCGGACATGGCGCTGGTAACGGCAAAAGCCGCGTCCCTTGGGGCGATCGGCGTCGGTTCGCTGGCCGGGATCCCCGGTCGTGTCGGGGGATCGCTACGCATGAACGCCGGAACCGATCGGGAGATCGGCGAATTTGTTCGCGACGTCTGGGTACAGTCGCCCTCGAAGCCGGAGCCGCACGCGGTTTCGGTGCAATATTACTATCGCCACACCACGCTCGCACGCGATGCCATCGTAGCGCGTGTGACGCTGGCGTTCGAGCGCGGCGATCCGAAGGTCGTGCGCGGGCAGATGCAGGAGCGCCTCGTGCGGCGCAAGGCTACGCAGCCGATTGCACAGCCCAATGCTGGGTCATGCTTCCGTAACCCTGAAGGCGACAAGGCCGCGCGGCTCATCGAGGCGGCCGGCGCGAAGGGCTGGCGCGAGGGCGGAGCGGAGGTCTCACCCTTGCACGCCAACTTCATCAATAACACCGGCGGCGCAACTGCCCGCGATGTCTCGGCGTTGTTGGCTCGTGTGCGGCGTGCCGTGCTCGAACAGTTCGGCATCGAACTGCAACTCGAAGTCCATCTCGTCGGCGTCTTTACTGCGGAACAAGAAGAAAGAGTCTCATGAAATCTGCGCGTGCGGCCAAGGTTGCGGTAGTGATGGGCGGCTCGAGCTCGGAACGCGAGATCTCGATTCAATCGGGTTCGGGTGTGATGCGCGCATTGCAGACGCTCGGCTACGAAGCGCAGTCGCTAGACTTTGATGCGCAATTTATCGATAACGTGCGCGCGCTTGCGCCCGACGTCGTCTTCAATGCGTTGCACGGCCCCGGTGGTGAAGACGGGCAAGTGCAAGCGATCCTCGAATTTCTCGGCATCGCGTACACCGGTAGCGCCGTCGAAGCGGCCGCTCTCGCGATGGACAAGCATCTTACAAAGAAGTTGATCGGTGCCGAAGGGCTACCCACGGCCGCATGGGATCTCTTCGATCTCTCCGGCGGAACGTTGCCGCTCTTACCGGGTTCGCTCGATCTGCCGCTGGTGATTAAGCCGCGCTTCGAAGGTTCGTCGTCGGGTGTCTCGATCGTGAAAACGCACGAGCAATGGACGAACGCGATGCTCACCGCTGCAAAGATCTTCCCGCAGGTGATGGCGGAAGAATATATCGAGGGCCGTGAGTTCACCGTCGGTGTGCTCGGCGAAGAAGCATTGCCGGTCGTCGAGATCGTTGCCAATCGCGACGGCTTTTATTCCTTCGATGCAAAGTATGAACCGGGCGGCAGCACGCATCTCGTGCCGGCGGAGATCGACGCGGATCTCGCCGCACGTCTGCAGATGATGGCGCTCTCGGTGCATCGTCTCATCGGTCTGCGCGACTACTCGCGTACCGACTTCATTGTGAGCAGCGAGGGCCGCCCGCAGATTCTCGAAGTCAACACGTTGCCCGGCCTCACCCCGGTCAGCCTTTTGCCGGATGCGTGCAAGGCCGCCGGCATCTCCTACGAAGCGCTGATCGATCGTCTCGTCGGCTACGCACTCGCACGCCAAACGATTCTATCCACCGGCTGAAATAGTCGCAGCGCTAAAGTGCGGTGCCCGAGATGAAACAGTGCGACACCCGTGATGTGCTTTGCTGGACAAGAAAGTGCCGCGCTCGGGGTGATAAGGTTGCGACGGCCCCTTGCCCTATTTGTAGCTGGCTTTGTCGTCGTGGTCGAGCATCTCGAGTAGAGTGGTCTCGGGTGCGAGATTGGCGACGACGGGGTACTTTGCGACGAACTCGGGCTCGTCCGCGCGGCCGCCGACGGTGGGAATGCGTAAGCCGGCGTTGGCCTCTGCATACCGTGCCGGATCGCTGTGTTCGTGTACCCACGCCACCACGTCGGCGTCGGTGGCGGCGGCCTTGACCGCGTCCTCGAAGTCGGCTTGGTGGATATCGAGCGCCGTCCAGAGATTGCGGCTGAAGCCGTCGATCTTGTAGGCGCCGAGGTTGCCCCCCGGGAGGGTGGCGCGGACCTTGTCGATGGTCCGGGCGAGCATCAGCAGGCCACCGAGCTCCAGGTTCGGGCTGCGGGGAGGGGCATTACGAAGGTCAAGAGATTCCATGGTCGCGGCCTTCGCTAAGGGTCCGAGGGCTCCCGGCACGAAGAAAGCTCGTTCTATCGCGTAATTCTGGAGGGCTCCACCCTGTCAACCACCGGTCTGGTCGTCGATCGCGGCCTTGAAGGCGTCGTCGTCGGCAGCACGCTGCTCAGCAATGTCGAGGGCAAGATTGGCCGCCTCACGTATCGCGGCTACGACATCGACGATATCGCGCCCAATGCGAGCTTTGAAGAGGTCGCACACCTACTGCTCTTTGGGCACCTCCCGAATGCAGGCGAACTCGAAGCGTTTTCTACCGAACTTGCGTCGCGCCGCATGCTCCCGGAGCCCCTGGTTACGGTGCTCAAGCGCGTCCCGAAGACGGCATGGCCGATGGACGTGCTCCGCACGGTCGTCAGCGGGCTTGCGCTCTTCTCGCCGGTCAACGCTCGCGGCGAGCACGTCAGCGACGTGAACGCGGCGATCGAACTGATCGCCAAGATGCCGGTGATCCTCGCGTCGTGGGATCGTATTCGTCGCGATCTCGAGCCGATCGAGCCGCGCACCGATCTCTCACACGCTGCCAACTTCCTCTACATGCGGACCGGCCAGGAGCCGAACGCCGTTGAAGAAGACGCGCTCGACACCTATCTGGTATTGCTCGCGGATCACTCGTTTAATGCCTCGACCTTCGCGGCACGAGTGACCGCTTCGACTCGTGCCGATATCTACGCAGCGACGGTCACGGCGCTCGCGACGCTCGAGGGCGATCTGCACGGCGGCGCTGCCAGTGCGGCGTATAACACGTTGGTCGAAGTCGGCCAGCCGGAGCGCGCCGAGACATACGTACGTCAGGTACTTGCGCGCGGCGAGAAGATCATGGGCATGGGGCACCGCGAATACAAAGTGCGCGACCCGCGTGCACGTCATCTCGAGAAGATGGCAGAAAAACTGAGTGACTTCAAAGGCGATCGCCACTGGTATGCGATTGCGCGTTCGCTTGAAACAAGGTTCTGCAAGAAGCCAAGCCCGACAAGAAGATCTACGCAAACGTGGACTTCTACACGGCACCGGTACTCGCCGATCTCGGCATGCCGGGCGATGAGTTTACCTGCATGTTCGCGTGCGGTCGTATGGCCGGCTGGGCAGGCCACATCCTCGAGCAACTCAAGGACAATCGTCTAATTCGTCCGCAGGCAACCTACATCGGTCCGCCGCCGGGGCCGTTCCCGGCGATCGGCGACCGTGCCTAGCGCGGCCCGCCGTGGCGCCGTTTCACGCTCGACCTCCGAGACGAAGATCGAGCTCGCACTCGACCTCGACGGCGGGCCAATCGAGATTGCCACCGGCGTCGACTTCTTCGACCACATGCTCCACGCGTTTGCGAAGCATTCCGGATGCGGGCTGACGGTGCGCGCGAGCGGCGACGGCATGGACAATCACCACGTTATCGAGGATGTCGGTATCGCGCTCGGTAAGGCGATGCACGATGCACTCGGCGAGAAGCGCGGCATCGAGCGTTTTGGTTCGATCATGCTGCCGCTCGACGAAGCGCTGATCGCAGCGAGCGTCGATATCTCCGGGCGCCCGTACCTGAACTTTCGCGTAACATTCTTGCGCGAAGATCTCGGACAGATGCCGACGGAGATGATCGGCGAGTTCTTCCGCGCCGTCACCGACAACGCCAAGATCACACTTCATCTGTTGCAGATGAACGGCCACGTCGCGCATCACGTCTGCGAAGCGTCGTTCAAGGCGTTTGCGCGTGCCTTCGCTCAGGCGAAAGCGTTGACCGGCGGCGACGACGTGCCCTCGACCAAAGGTTTGCTGGAATAACGATATGCCGCTCGCGGTGATCGATTACGGCGGCGGTAATCTCGGCTCGTTGATAGCGGCGCTGGAGCGTCGTCACGCCGCCTTCGATGTTACCGCCGATCCGCAGCGTATCGCCGATGCCGACGCGGCCATCTTTCCCGGCGACGGAGCCTTCGGAGCAACGATGCAAGCACTACGCTCGCGCGGACTCGACGACGCCATCCGCACGTTGATCGTAAGGGGCCGGCCGTTTCTGGGTATCTGTGTCGGTATGCAAGTGCTCTTTGAAAGTAGCACGGAGTTCGACGCGGGTGCAGGCCTTGGTATCTTGCCCGGCACCGTCGCGCGGTTTGAGCGCGCACCGCGCGTGCCGCACATGGGCTGGAATCGTCTGGAGCCACTGGCACGACACCCGTTTATCGGCGGTTTGGGTGCCGACCCTTATGCATATTTTCTCCACTCGTATTGTGCGCCGGTCGGAGGAGCAACGGTCATGGCGGCGACGCACGGCCAACGCTTTTCGGCGGTCGTGGCGCAAGGCAATGTGATGGGAACGCAATTTCACCCGGAGAAGAGCCAGACGACGGGCGCGCGGCTCCTCGATAATTTCATCGGCCTAGTAGCCAAGGAGAACCAATCGTGATCGTTATTCCCGCTATCGACCTGCGTGCCGGAAAATGCGTGCGCATGCATCAGGGAGATCCGACAAAACAGACCAACTACGACGTTGATCCGGTGGAACGCGCAAAGTCGTTTGTCGCGGCCGGCGCGAAGCGGTTGCACGTGATCGACCTCGACGGTGCCTTCGGCTCCGGCGAAAATCAAACAGCGATCGAGCGGATCTGTCGCGCCGTCGACGTGCCGGTACAGACCGGCGGCGGTATTCGCACGTTGGTGCAGGCGCGGGCGCGATTCGAGGCCGGCGCCAGCGACGTGATCCTCGGAACGGTCTTGGTGGAGGACGAGCGTGTTGCTCGTAGCATCATCGCACAGATCGGTGATCGTGTGATCGCCGGGATCGATGCACGTGGATCGGAAGTCGCGGTAAAAGGCTGGCTCGAGCGTACGCCCGTTGATCGCGATGCTTTAGTGAAACGGGTCGTGGCCTGGGGCGTCTCGCGGGTGATTCATACTGAGATCGGTCGTGACGGTACGGGTGAAGGCTACGACATCGCGGCGCTCACCGCCGTTGCAAACGCCGCCGAAGTGAAGGTTACCGCGAGCGGCGGAGCGCGCTGTGTCGACGATCTCCGTGCACTAAAAGCGCACCGCGCGCTCTACGAAGGCACGCTCGATCTTGCCGAGGCGATCGCCGCCGTCGCCTAACGGTTCTGCGGGGACGGGGACGCCACGACGTGCGGTATCACTTCCGGCACGGGTTTCTTCGGCGGCGGTCTCGGGTTCACTCTGGGTGGCCGGACGGGTTCCGGACGCGGCGTACCGGCCGGTGGCGCCGGTGGTGCCGGCGTTGCGACCGGGGGTCTCGGTGTCGGCTCAGGTTGACGCGGCCTCGGTGTCGCTCCGGGTCCCGGCGTTGCATGCGTACGCGGGTGCCAGCTATGGTACGGATAGCCCGGATTTCCGTAGTAGCCCGGCCCACCGAAGTTGAGATTGATGAAGACGGGGATCGGTACGTACGAGACGACGCCGTTGGCGCTGATGAAGACTGCCGTCACCGGACACTGGTTAAACGCATAGCGCGGCGCACGGAGCATTCCGCGATAACGCCGGCCATTTCCGACCATCCAGGTGCGTAATACCGAGCCGCAACTCATCAAGTATGCGCGACCACCTGCGGGCCCCACCAGTACGAAGTCCATCGGATCGTCGTAACCAAAATCGTCGGATCCATCGAGATAGAGTTGAAGGCCGGCGGTCGGATCATTTGCTGCAGGCGTTTGCGTCGTAGCGAAGGTCCAACTACCTTCGAACGGCGCGCCGCTATCGTCGATACCGCCGTAGTCAACGCTGTGGACTCCCGGTTGCAACCCTTGCGTGGGGATATAGGTGACGATGCC
>CAJDXE010000048.1_pt1 | contig 10873 bp, 10 predicted proteins | sample 7391781 | NCBI WGS metagenome assembly CAJDXE01 (sample SAMEA7055730, study PRJEB34461) | soil metagenome | biome: terrestrial ecosystem; feature: Peninsula; material: soil | place: Antarctica | collected 2016
TGGTGCTACCTGCCTTCGTCGTCGGCGAGTTGCGTAGCGCGTTTGCAATCGGCTTCGCACTCTATCTCCCGTTCGTCGCCATCGACCTCGCGGTGGCGGCGATCCTCATGGGTCTCGGCATGATGATGCTCAGCCCGCCGGTCGTCTCGCTGCCGGTGAAGTTATTGCTCTTCGTGATGGTCGACGGATGGGCGCTCGTCTGTTCGGGGGTCGTAGCGAGCTTCCGATGAAGACGGGACAAGTCTTCATCGTAAGGAATATCCTTACCATGATCACCAGCAAGCTCACGACGAAGGCGCAAACGACGATCCCGCAGCCGGTGCGCGCGGCCTTGCACGTGGGCCCGGGAGATGAACTCGGCTACACCATCGAGGGCGAACGCGTGATCCTCACCAAGGCAGCCGTGGCGACAACGAACGAGAATCCGTTTGCCGCATTCGGCGAATGGGCGGGCGATAACGACGAGGAGGCATATGCTGAACTCTGACCTCTGGAGCGTTGTGCGCGTGCCCTTTCCGTACACGGACCGCCCCGTGCGCCAATATCGCCCCGCGCTCGTCATCGCCGCCGGCGATTTAGAGACGACACACGGGTTGCTATGGGTTCTGATGATTACGAGCGCGGAAAATCGCGGTTGGAGCGACGACGTGCATATCTCCGACCACGAGCGCGCCGGTTTGCCGGTGCCTTCGCTTATTCGCTGCGCGAAGATTGCGACGATCGACGCGCGCGACGCGGAGCGCCTCGGGTCCCTGCCGGCCGCTGATTGTCCAAAAGTTGCGCGACGCATAAGGCGGATTCTGTTCGGGGGTCGTCTCTAGATTTCGGTAGAACCTTATGCTGATGAGGATCCCCGAAGCACTTGCGAACGTACGACCGTTCTTCTCGTTCGAATTCTTCCCGCCGAAGAACGAAGCGGGCGAGGCTCAGTTGCTTGCAACGATCGATGCACTCAAGCCGTTGCGGCCGTCGTTCGTCTCGGTTACGTACGGCGCCGGCGGCTCGACCCGCGCGCGCACGCTTGGGATCGCCAAGAAGATTAAACACGAGATCGGCCTCGAGGTTCTCGCCCACGCCACCTTGGCCGGCGCCACCCGTGCAGAACTGCGCGCGCTCTTCGATGATCTCGCCCGCGCCGGCATCGAGAACGTGTTGGCATTGCGTGGCGATCCACCGCGCGGCGAAACATTCGCTACGGTACCAGGCGGCATCGAGGGTTCGACCGACCTGATTGCGCTCTTGGCGCGGTCGTATAACTTCTCGATCGGGGCGGCTTGCTACCCGGAGTCGCACGTTGATGCGAAGGATGCCGATAGCGATCTCATCTACGCAAAGGCAAAGGTTGATGCGGGCGCAGCATTCTTGATAACGCAGTTGTTCTTCGATAATGACAAGTACTTCGCGTACGTTGATCGGGCGCGCGCGGCCGGCATCACGGTGCCGATTCTCCCCGGCGTCATGCCGATCACCAACTACGAACAGATCGATCGCTTCACCAAGATGTGCGGTGCGACGATTCCGCCGAAGTTGCGCGTCGAACTCGAAGCGCGTCGCGACGATCAAGCTGCGGTCGAAGACCTCGGCGTCGCCTATGCGACCTTGCAGTGCACCGATCTGCTCCGTCGCGGTGCACCCGGTATTCATTTCTACACGCTCAACAAGTCGCCGGCAACACGAGCGATTGTCTCGTCTCTGCTGGCCGCGTCGGCCTGGCAGCCTAGCTTCGTTTAACTCGCGCCAAGCTGGACTGATGAGGCGTAAGCATGATACGATGCGCCTCAGATATGAGGCGATACGTTTGGGGTCACCCGGGCTGGCCGGCGTGGACCTGGGACCCGCAACGAGTATTTGACGTCGTGGACGCGACCCGGAAGAAGCAGTACGCCCTCCTCGGCGCGCTCTCGCTCGGCGCGGCGACGGAGCGCGCGCGCGCGGTGGCGGAAGCCCTAGCAACGACCGCGGTCGAGACGAGCAAAATCGAAGGGGAGATTCTGAGCCCCGAATCCGTCCGCTCCTCGGTCGCGCGCCGGCTTGGTCTTACCAGTGGCACCGTTCAGGACGATCGTACCGAGGGCGTGGTCGAAATGACGATGGACGCGTCGGGAGCATTTGATCGCCCACTCACGGCCGAGAGACTTTTCGCGTGGCACGCCAATTTGTTCCCGCGCGAACTGGGCGTCGATCATACGCTACACGTGGGCGGGTGGCGTCGAGTTGAAGCGGATCCGATGCAGGTTCTCTCCGGCCCGATCGGGCGCGAGCGCATCCACTTTGAGGCGCCGTCGGCGGGGAGTGTCCCTGCAGAGATGGCGACGTTCTTGACCTGGTTTAACGATACCAACGGGAAAATGAACGGCCTCGTGCGCGTGGCGCTCGCGCATCTGTGGTTTTTGACGATCCATCCGTTCGAGGATGGCAACGGACGCATCGGGCGTGCAATCGCGGATATGGCGCTCGCGCAGGACGAGGCTTCAAGTGAGCGCTTCTATAGCATGAGCGCCCAAATCAATTTGGAACGCAACGCGTATTATGATCAGATAGAGCGTGCACAGCGTGGCGATCTCGACGTAACCGAATACGTCATGTGGCTCATCGCTTGCATCGCGCGTGCGATCGACGCATCGCAAGAGCAGGTCGAGCGCGCGATCCGTGCTATGCGCTTTTGGGATCATTGGCGGGACTACGCGTTCAATGAACGCCAGCGCAAAGTCCTAGAGCGCTATTTCGGAGTCTTTGATGGGAATCTGAGTTTGCGAAAGTTCGTCGCGATCTCGGGCGGCTCGCGAGCAACAGCGCAGCGCGACATCGCCGATCTCGTCGGCGCCGGCGTGCTGGTACCGGTGGGAGCCGGCCGCGCCACCTCGTACGGCGTCGTTTAACTCGCGGTAACAATTCGTCGAAGGGACGGTAACGCGCATACGCTAGCGTAGCGTGTATGAACGCCTTCAACGGACTCTTGCGCGAGGCGATGATCGTCACCGCGACGATCGCGCTTCCGGTCCTCGCCATCGCGGCGTTGGCCGGACTCGCCGTCGCCGTAGTGCAGGCCGCGACGCAAGTCCAGGAGCAGACGCTCTCGCTCGTCCCCAAACTGCTTTGCACCGGCATCGCCTTAGCATGCTTCGGGAACGCCGCGATGCATCTGCTCGCGGGGCTCTTCACCGACGCCGTGCGTGCCATTCCGCAGGTTGTCGCGGGGTGAGCGGTGCCGGCTACTTGATCTTTGCGCGCTGTGCCGGTTTCGCAGCGCGGGCACCGGGCTTCTCGCACCCGAGCGTTCCCGCGTCGGTACGCGTCGTCATCGCGATAGCGTTGACCTTGGCGGTGCTGCCGGCATATGCGCACGCGCGTGTCGCCGTCGGCATCGTCTTTATCGTCGCGCTTGCCGGCGAAGCGTTGATCGGTGCTGCCATCGGTGCGTTTGCATCGCTCCTTTACGACGGTGCCTACGCCGGAGGGCGCATCGTCGATGATTACGCCGGCGTGCGCGCCATCGCGCCGGGCGCCAATATGGTTGCACCGAGCGGCTTTGGGCGCGTCTGGTCATCCGCATTCACCGCCGGATTCTTTCTACTCGGCGCCTACCGTATCGTGATACCGGCCTTTGCACATTCGTTTGTGCTGGTACCGCCGGGCGCGGCGATCACGCGCGATGCGCTCTACGCCTACGGCATCGCACTACCCGAGACGATTGCGATGGTGGCGGTCGCGGTGGCGGCGCCGGCGATCGCGTTGGCCTTCGTCGCCCAGGTTGCGCTCGCGACGATTGCGCGCACGGTGCCGCGCTTCGGCAACATCACGCTCGCGTCGCCCTTCGTCTTCGCCGCGGCGCTGGTTGCAACAGCGATCGCCGTACCATCGCTCGATGCCGTCGCCGCGCATCCCTTCGTGCACCCACCGTTGTTGGTGCGCGCGAAGTGAGCGACGATGGCGAGAAGCACTTCGATGCTACGCCCGCGCGGCTACGTCGCGCACAGGAGAGCGGCGATCTCGCCCGTGCCGGTGAGGCGAGCGCAAGCGTCGCCTTTCTCTCGGCTGGCGTTGCGCTCTGCGCGCTCGCACCGCTTGCGCTCGCAGCCGCACGCAATCTGATCATCACGCATCGCGGCTACGACGTGCTTGCATTGGTTGCACTGGTACCGGGCTGCGCGGCCGGTGCGGGGGCGATCGCGGCCGGCCTTATGCAGACCGGTGGGGTGCGCTTCACCGCACCATCGTTCAAGCTCGAGCGTCTCTCGCCGGTCGCCGGCCTGAAGCGCATGCTCTCGCGCGATACGTTAGCGCACGGCGTGCGAGCGGCGATTGCGGTTGCGCTCTGCGGGTGTGCGGCGTTTGTGGCCGGGCGCGGTGCGGTCGATGCCGCATCCGCATGGAGCGCGGCGGTGCGCGTCGCTGCGGTAATCGGTATAATCGGCTGCGCGTTCGGGGCGATGGAGTTTGTCGCGGCACGACGCTCGTGGCTCAAGCGTCTGCGCATGTCGCACGATGAGTATCGTCGTGATCTTAAAGAACAGGACGGTGATCCGCAGGTACGCGGACGACGGCGCGCCCTGCATCGCTCGCTCTCGCGCGGCGATATCCGCAGAGTCAAAGATGCCGCCTTCGTCATCTGCAATCCCACGCACGTTGCGATTGCGCTTGCGTACCGTCCGCCGGATGAGCCGGTGCCACGCGTGCTGGTCAGCGCGGCAGATGATCTGGCCGCCGAGGTGCGGGCACTGGCGACGGAGGCCGGCATACCGCTAGTCGAAAACGTTGCGCTGGCGCGCGCACTCTATGCCGAGGCGGAGGTCGATGCGCCGATCCCACACGCGCACTACGTCGCTGTCGCCGAGATCGTCGTTGCGCTCTCGCGTTCGGGTGCGCTGTGATCAAGCGGCTACCATCCTACGGCTTTGCGGCCCTCTTGCTCGGCATCGTCGCTATGCTGATCGTGCCGCTTCCGCCGTTGATCCTCGACACGTTGCTCGCACTCGACATCTTCGGCGCCGCGTTGGTGCTCTTGGCCAGTGCCGGGGTGGAGAACCCGCTGGAGTTTTCTGCGTTTGCACCGGCGTTGCTGCTGGCGACGCTCTTTCGCCTTGCGCTCGATGTCTGCGCGACGCGCCTGATCCTCACGCACGGTGCCTCGCCGGGCGAAGTCGGTGCGATCATCCCCGCCTTCGGCGCCTTTGTCGTGCAAGGCAACCTGGTCGTCGGCATCATCGTCTTTGCAATCCTGGTAACGATTCAGTTCGTGGTGATCGCGAGCGGCTCGCAACGCGTCGCCGAAGTGGCCGCACGCTTTACCCTTGATGCGATGCCGGGCAAGCAGATGGCGATCGATGCAGACTTGCATGCCGGTGCGCTCGACGGCGACGGTGCGCGACGCAAACGTGCGATCGTCTCGCGCGAAGCGGAGTTCTACGGCGCGATGGACGGCGCGGGCAAGTTCGTCAAGGGCGATGCGGTAGCGGCACTAGTGATCGTCGCGCTCAATCTTACCGGCGGCACGATCGTCGGCATCGTCTATCACGGTATGTCGGCGACCGACGCCATTCAGACGTTTGCGTTGCTCTCGATCGGCAACGCGCTCGCGACGACGATTCCGGCGTTCCTCATCTCGATCGCGATGGGGATGATGGTGACCCGCGTCGCATCGGACGGCGCACTGGGCAGCGACCTAGCCGCGCAACTGCTCGCGCGCCCGGAGCCGGTACGCGCCGCCGGTGCATTACTGCTGGTGCTTGCACTCGTCCCCGGGCTGCCGCACCTGCTCTTCGCCTTGCTCGGCATCGGCGCGTTCGTGTTGGCACGCTATGCGAGCGAACGGGTGCGGTTGCGCGAACGCGATGCACTACGCGAACGCGACGAAGCGAAGCGGCGCGCGATGCGTCGACCGGAACTTGCCCTCGGTTTGGTCGGCGTCGATGCGATCACGATCGAGATCGGCGCAGATCTCGCGCCGCTCTTGGTGCCGCCGCTCGCCGACGCGCTGCTCGATCGTATCGGCGAGGTTCGTCGTGCTCTCGCCGCGGAGATCGGGGTGGTGCTTCCCGGCGTGCGCCTGCGCGACGACCTCGAACGCGACCCGCAGACCTACGGTATCCGCGTGCGGGATGAAGCGGCCGGCTCCGGCCGGCTCGACCTGACGCAGTTCCTCGCCGTCGCCGATGCGGAGGTTCTCGAACGCCTCGGTTATGTGCCCTCGCGTGAGCCCGTCTACGATCTGCCCGCCGCCTGGATTTTGCCCGAGGCTCGTGAGCGTGCCCAGGATGCCGGAGCCTTGGTCTTCGATCCGGTCTCGGTCCTCGGTTCGCACCTCGCCGAGGTCGCCCGCGCCCACGCCGCCGCCTTGCTCGGGCGGCAAGAGCTCCAGACGATGCTCGAGCATCTGCGCTCGAGCGTGCCGTCGCTGGTCAAGGAGGTCGGCGGGAACGACGGCGTCCCGCTGGTTGCGATCCACCGCGCCTTCACCATGCTGCTGCGTGAGCGCGTCTGGCCGCGAGACCCGATCGCGACCCTGGAGGCGATGCTGGAGGCGGGCTCGCGCGAGCCACGAGAGCTCGCCGAGGCGGCGCGCAGGACGCTCGTCCCGGCCGCTCTGCGGCGGCGTGGCGTGCGGCGGTTGGCACCGGTGCTACTCGACCCGGCCCTGGAGGACGACCTGACCCGATGCTGGGCGATGGCCGGTGAGCCGGACCCGGTCGCCGCCGCCGCCCTGCGTGAGCGGATCGAACACTACCTGGCAAGCGCGCCGAAGGAGCCGGTTGTGCTCTGTGGGGGACCGCTTCGGCCGGTGCTGGCGGAGTTTTTGAGCAGGTGCGGCCTGCCGATTGAGGTGCTCGGCTTCGCAGAACTCCCACCGGATATGCAGTTACAGCCTGCCCTCGTGGTGAAGAAGCCAGCGCCGCTCCCCGTTTGACGGTCGGAATCCGGCTTGCTACACTCTGTGGGTTTGACGCCCGGCATTTGCGTGCCGAGGCGCCGCTTTTCTGTAAGTACGGTTTGAATGAGCTGGAATAATTTTAGGACGCCGTTGAAGGCGCTGGTCGTTATTGGGATCTGTGTTTGGTCGATCATGTCGATCAATCCGATCAACAAGAAGATCCACCTCGGTCTCGATCTGCAGGGCGGCGCGCGCCTCTTGCTTCAACTCGTGCCGACGGAAACAGTGCCGAAGATCGGCGCGACCGAGCAAGAGCAGACGCGCGAAGTTCTCGACCGCCGTATCAACGGTCTCGGTGTTACCGAGCCGACGATCAGCAAGGTCGGAACCGATCGCATCCTCGTCGAGCTACCCGCGGTCAAGGATCCTGACGAAGCAGAACGTGTGATCAAACAGGTCGCCGTGCTCGACTTCAAGATTCTTCCGGCGCAGGTCGCGGCGAATGGTACTGCGGCATTAAATGTGCTCAACCCACCCGCGGGATACACCGGGCCGCCTCCGACCAAAGCGCAGAAGGCAGCCGCCGAGAAGTATCTCGCGCAGACCGCTTACGCCCAGGGTGGGCCGGTGGTCTACTCCGGTAAGGATCTGAAGGCCGCGCAAGCCGGCTACGCACAGAACAACAGCGAACCGATTGTGACCTTCCAAACGAAGGACTCGGCCCGCTTCTACAAACTCACGTCGACGAATCTGGGCAAACCGCTCGGCATCTTCCTCGACAAGCGATTCGTCTCCGCACCGACACTCAACGGCGCAATCTCCGACTCCGGTGAGATCAGCGGCCAGTTCACGCAGCAGCAGACGATCGAACTCGCCAACGAGTTGAACGCCGGCGCATTGCCGGTCGGCATCCAGGTGATTGAAAAGGATACGATCGGGCCGACGCTCGGCGCGATCGATCTGCAGAAGTCGCTCTATGCATCGCTCGGTGGCCTGGCCGTCGTCTTGCTCTTTATGATCGCCGTCTATCGTCTGCCGGGCTTCCTGGCCGATCTCGCGCTCGTCGTCTACGTATTGATGATGCTCGCGTTGCTCGCAATCTCCGGCGCAACCTTGACGCTGCCCGGCATCGCCGGCTTCGTGCTCTCGATCGGTATGGCGGTCGACGCCAACGTGCTGATCTTCGAACGCATCAAGGAAGAGCTTTGGCACGGCAAGAGCATGCGCGCCGCCGTGCGCGTCGGCTTCACCCGCGCCTTCTCGGCCGTCTTCGACAGTCACTTCACCACCATCGTCGGTGCGGGTGTGCTGTTCATGCTCGGAACCGGTACGGTGAAGGGCTTCGCCTACACGCTGTTCTGGGGAACGGTCTTCTCGCTGGTGACCGCAGTCTTCATCACACGCTTCTTCGTGGACGTGCTGGTAGATAACAACATCGCGGTTGCACCGGAACTCTACGGCGTCAAACGCGACGACGTCGGTATCTTCTCGAGCACGGGAGCCTAAGCACGATGCTGTTTCGCAAACTTAACTGGAACATCGTCGGCTGGTTCCGTATCATCTCGGCGATCTCGTATCTCATCATCGCTCTCGGCGTCGGCAAGATGGTCCTCAACGCGACCAGCGCACCGGGCGGCGGCTTCCAGCCCTCGCACGCACTGAGCCTCGGCCTCTCGTTCCGCGGCGGTACCGATATCACTGCGGCGTACTTAAAGCCGGTCAACATCGAAGCCGTGCGCGCCGCGCTCGCACCGCTCAAAGATGAAGAAGAAAAGGTCACGACGCTCGGCGATAAGGGAACGCAGTTCCTGATCTCGACGATCACGCCGTACGCCAACGATTCGACCGTCTTGTGGACCGCACTCGGCACAGCCGGGCCGATCGACAAGGGGGCCTCGCAGACGCAGTCCGTCAGCGCATCGCTCGGTAGCGAGTATCTGCGCAACGCGCTCCTTGCGCTGATCATCGCGCTCAGCATCCAGTTCCTCTACATCGCGTTCCGCTTCGGGTGGAACTACATCTTCGGCCTTGTCACCGTCATTGCGCTCGTGCGCGATGCGGCGATGATGATCGGCATCTACGCGATTGCGGGGCAGCGAGCCGACGACGCCTTCTTGGCCGCGGTCCTGACCGTCATCGGTTACTCGGTCATGGACACGATCGTCATTCTCGATCGTATTCGAGAAAATACGAAGTTGATGGCCGGCGAAGCCTACGACACGATCGTCAACGAGTCGATCAAGCAGACGATGACGCGTTCGTTCAACACGCTCGCAACCGTCGTCATCACCTTGGTTGCACTGTTGGCCCTCGGCGGCGCATCGCTCAAGAACTTTGCGTTCGCATTGCTCGTCGGTATCTGCTCCGGCGGCTATCACTCGATCTTCTACTCTGCACCGCTCGTGCTCGTCTTCCGCAAGCGGCAGATGGCGAAGGCGGCAGCGTTGCGCATCACCCAATCTGCGGATCGCGCAGCGGCGCGCTCTCGTGCCAATACGGCACCGGGCCGTGGTGGCGAACCGCGTGAAGATATCGTCGCTGCGCGCCGCGCGCGTCGCGAGAAGGCCAAGTCGTCCCGCCAGCCCTCGACCGGTCCGGCGCGTTATAAGCGCACCCGCGACGAGAGCGCAACGGCGATTGCGGTGGATGAGTCGCACGACTACGACCACGACGAAGAGATCGATCCGCTCGACGCGCAGAACGAAGGTCTGCACGACGCCGCGTTCGATCAAGGCCACGAAGAGGTGAACCTCAACCTCGAAGGCTTCGATATTCAAGACGAGCCTGTCGAGACGCCGCCCTTCGAGACGCCGGCTGCACCGGCTCCTCAGGATGACAAAGTCAGCGGTGACGCCTAGTCCTCGTTCCTCGATGCCGCCTCCGACAAAATCGGAGGCGGCGTTTGAACGTGCCTTAGCCGGATTGACAAAAGCTTGTCATCCTGAGGAGCCGATGCAATCGGCGTCTCGAAGGGCGAAGGATGACACGGAGAGCGCGTCCACTTTTATTGCGGATGCGTTTTCGCGTCGTGACGAGTTCCTCGAACGCGAAGCCTTCTCAGGCATCGGCGATGCCGCGCCTTTCACACCAAGATCATGGGCGTCTCGTTCGAGGGGCGCCAAGATGCAGTTGCCGGATTGCGGGAAGGTGCGGAGCTCGATCTCATCCGCCAGCCGCAGAACGAGTACGACGCCAACGCGATCGCCGTGATGCTCGGCAATCTCCAGCTCGGCTTTCTCCGCAAAGAGATTGCGAAGCAGATAGCTCCGCTGATCGATGACGGCACCTCTTATCGCGCGCGTATTGCGTCGTTGACGGGCGGCGGCCAGAAGCATCGCGGCGTCAACATCTACGTGTGGCGCCGGAGAACGAGCAGCACTTTAGGCTCACCCGAAGCGCGCGAACGCTTACGCGGCGATGACGAGGCGCTGGTTCGAGCGTTGCTCGGCGAGCACCGGCCGCACAAGGCACAGCGCGACACGATCGAGCGCATCGAAGCGGGCAAGAATACGCTCGCGGTCCTCGGCACCGGCCGCGGCAAATCGTTCTGCTTCCAGTTTGTCGCCGCGAAGCGTGCGCTTGCGAACGGAGAGAAGACGCTGGTCGTCTATCCCCTGCGCGCACTAGCCAATGATCAGTTCGAGTCGATGACGCGAAAGCTTGACCCGCTCGGCCTGCGCATCTTGCGCGCGAACGGTTCGATCTCGCCGGACGAGCGCGAAGAACTGTTCGCCGCGCTTTCCGACGGCTCGTGGGACATCATCCTGGCGACGCCCGAGTTCGTCGCTTTTCATCGCGATGCGTTCACCGGTGCAAGCGTTCCGCGCATGGTCGTCGTTGACGAAGCCCATCATATCCACGAATCGAAGCATCGTCCCGCATACGGTTCGCTCGGCAAGGCGATCGCGTCGCTTGGGGCTCCGCAAATTGTCGCGCTGACCGCGACCGCCGGTGATGCGGCCTTCGCGGCGATCGTTGAAGCGCTGGCAATCGAGGCGTGGGTGA
>CAJDXE010000045.1_pt1 | contig 10459 bp, 11 predicted proteins | sample 7391781 | NCBI WGS metagenome assembly CAJDXE01 (sample SAMEA7055730, study PRJEB34461) | soil metagenome | biome: terrestrial ecosystem; feature: Peninsula; material: soil | place: Antarctica | collected 2016
GACGAATCGCAGCTTCGCCTTCGCCGCGGCTTTTGTGCCACGCGGCTCCGGCGTCGCTGCGAAATCGCGCATCGCTTGATATTTGGCGAGCGACCCGGGTCGCTCGCCCTTTTTCACGCTCTTACGGGCGGGCATACCGCCGTTTTCAGCACGCTAGACGCGCGCGCCTCGTCCGGTCAGCAGGTTGAAGATCAACAATATGATCGCGACCACGATCACGAGGTGTATGATCGCACCGACGTGCCAGACCATGAACCCGAGAAGCCAGAATATGACCAAGATGACGACGATGGTATAAAGTAATCCACGCATTACGGTTTGGTTCCTCCACCGGTGTTTGTAGTAGTTGTGCTTTGCTGCGTTGTATTGCCGTTGGTTTGCGGCTGAACGCTGGTGGTCGTCGTCGAATTCGTCGTCGTCGACGTCCAGGGATGCCACCAGAACATCGCGATCGCCGCGATGATGATGACGACAACCGCAATAACCGCTGTCGTGCCCGACCCGCCCTGTTGAATGATAGTCGGTCGTTCTTCGCTCATGTATTCCTCCAATCGTACCGTACGAGCGTTCTTTTCCCCGTCGGGCAGAAGCCAAACGTGCGCACGGCGAATGATACATCTTGTGTGGAATTGGGTTGGCTTGGGTATAAGCGCACTGCTTGCGATCGTTGCCTTCGTGCGCGCTACGGCGCCCGCCGGGCACTACGACGGTCAGGTCTACGGAATGCGAGCAACGACGCATCGGCGCTACGGCGCCGTTGCAATTGTCCTTGCACTCGCCTTCGTCGCATCGTTTGCCTGGCCGGCTCTCCCGGCGATCCCCATACTCGCCGTGACGGTCCTGGTCGCGCTGCTATATTTTACGTCGTTTCTACGCGGAGCCGAAGCCGATGACTGACCTACATTTCTCCCCACGCCCGAATCGCGCCCACGAGATCGATTGGCAACCGTGGTCGAACGAGACCTTTGCCCGTGCAAAGATCCTCGACCGCCCGATCTTGCTTTCGATCTCCGCGGTATGGTGCCACTGGTGTCACGTCATGGATGAGACGAGCTACTCAGACCCGGGTGTCCTCGCCACGATCGCCCAGAAGTTCGTCGCGATCCGCATCGACAACGACGAGCGCCCCGATGTGAACGCGCGCTACAACATGGGCGGCTGGCCGACGACCGCATTCCTTGCCCCCGACGGCATGACCATCACCGGCGCGACCTACCTACCGCCGGATCAGATGCGTCGCGCACTCGATGAGATCGCCGACTTCTACGCAAACAATCGTGAGCAGATCGTCGAGCGTGCGCTCGAGATGCGGGAACGCCGTCGCGCGTACGTGCCGGCGGCGCGCGAAGATCTCAACCTCGCGATGATCGATCCCATCCTCGAAGCGCTTACGCAGTCCTACGATGCGCAGTACGGCGGCTTCGGCGACGCGCCGAAGTTCCCACAGCCTGAAGCGCACGAGTTTCTCCTCCTCGAAGCGCACGAGCGCGGCGACGCGAAGCTGAACGAGATCGTGGTCAACACGATGCAGCACTATGCGGCGGGCGGTAGCTATGATCACGTCGAGGGTGGCTTCTTCCGCTACTCGACGACGCGCGACTGGAGCGTGCCGCACTTCGAGAAGATGAGCGAGGACCACGCCGGCTTACTGCGCGTGATGTCGACGCTCGCATCGCAACCTGATAGTGCCTGGGCAAAAGCAACGTTGCAGAGCGCCGCATCCTATGTGCGTACCGTCCTACGCGATCCGCAGACCGGCTTCTTCGCCGGCAGCCAGGACGCCGATGAAGAGTATTTCGCGCTGCCCCTCGAGGGGCGCCAAAAGTTGGCGCCGCCGTTCGTCGACCGTCGCTCGTATAGCAACTGGACGGCGAGTCTCGCCGGATCGTTCTTCGCGGTTGCACGCGCGCTCGATGATCCCAGTTACGAACGTGATGCGATCGCCACGCTCGATGCCCTCGACGAGCGCATGCGCGATGCGGACGGATTGCTCTACCACGTGCTCGCGCCCGGTGCCGAACCGGCGATTCGCGGCATCTTAAGCGATCAAGTCGCCTACGTACGCGCATTGATCGACGCACATGAGGCAACCGGCGAAGCGCGCTTCCTCGCGCGTGCCATTACGATCGTCGACGCCGTCGAGAAGCGATTTGCCGCACCCGACGGCGGCTATTATGATCACGCAAGCATCGAAGAACAACTCGGCAATCTTACCATCACCGATCGCCCGCTCTCCGAAAACGGAACCTATGCCGAATCGCTGATGCGACTCGCCGCGCTTACCGGTGAGGCGCGCTTCCACGAACGGGCGGAGCGCCTACTCTTGCTCTACGCTCGCGCCTATGCGGCGGCCGGCTCGTTCGGCGCAACCTACGCACGTGCACTGCGGCGCTTCCTCGCACCGGAACGGGTCGTCCGCATCGTCGGCGCACCGGCCGCAACGGCAGCTCTGCGCAACGCCGCCCTCGACATCGAGGATCCGCTCTTGGCGGTGAGGACCGTCGCACCGGGCGAAGCCGCCGCTCTTGGGCTAACGACCGACCCGGGCCGCGCCTATCTCTGCGCCGGAACCATCTGCGGAGCCCCGGTCACCGACCCAACCAAAATCGCCTCCGCTCGCGAAACACTGCTCGCCTCCTGAGGGTAAATCAGGCGGAGGACACACCGTGAACCCATACGTCACCGCCCTGACCCTGCAACTCAGCTCCGAACAGCGCGCCTGGTTCGACTACGAATCGGGCCGTTCGCGTAAGGAGCCGGCGCTCGCGCTGGCCCTCGATGCCGTTCTCGGCCTCTTCGGCGCACATGATTTCTATCTGGGCGATATCGGCCGCGGCATCCTGATGATGATCGGCACGATTTCCGGCGTCGGCGCGCTGATCACCATACCGGTCTGGTTCATCAGCCTCTTCACGATCTATCGCGAGACGGAGAACTACAACGACGCGGTCGACTACTGGTTGCTCTCGTGGGCATTCGCAGGTACGCAGATCCCGCCGGGACCGGCACCGACGCGCGGCAGAAGCGGACCCATCGGCGGCCTCCCCGCCGTCGTCCCGGTGCAATACCGCCGACAGGCGTAGACGTCTCAGGTCGACCTGTAGTACGGCCTAAAGTCGATCCCCGCGATCTTTCCATCCGGGTCGAACGCGATCGACTCAATGATCATTCCGCTTGCAAAATGCAACCTGAAATCGTAGCCGACAACGTCCCCTATGACGATGCCCGAGTCAAGGAACGACATGGACTGCAGTGCACCGAACGATTTCAAAACGCCGGATTCCTTTTCCATACTCGGTTCGCTCAACTCGCCGTTCGTTGCAACATCGAGCTGTGATCGATCGATGTTACCGTCCCGGAAACGATAGAACCATTCTCTAGCAATCGCCTGAACAAGCGAAATGGTGGCTATCTGCGTCCTTCCCATTTCGTTCGTCGCTGCATTGGAGATCGCAAGTGGCGTCATCAGCAGCGCTATCATCAGGGCGACGCCGAACAGATATCGCATCATCAACTACCTCCGCGCATGGCGGTGTTCCAGTACCAACAGCCCCAGAGGCCGGCGGCACATGAGTAGGCGATCAGCACACAGACCCAAACCGGAACCCTATCGCGTAGACCGATCGCAGTGAGTGCGATCAGGAACGGTTCGAAGTCGAGCGCGTGGCGCATCCCATATTGCGAAAAGCCATTGACGTAGTAGATAAAGTTCGGGACCGCGCAGAGTATCGTGGCGATCCATAGCGCAATCGTTGTCTTTGCCGGCGTGCGCGCGAGAAACGCCGCAAGCAACGCTGGGCTCGTCCACGTCAGTGCGCTGCCCGAGATGTTTCCATCAAAAGCAAAGTAGGGGAAGGTCGGCACGATGCGCGGCGGACCTTGTACGAAGAACGACTGCAACTGATACGGCAGATACTGCAAGCGAAACGGTGATCCGGTTGGTTGTCCCGCGGTGTCTTGGTGATACCATGCGGTGTAGCCGATGTCGGTCCACATTCCCCAGCGCGCTTGGTTATACCAGAGCCAAAACGCGCCGAACGGCACGAGTCCCGCAACGAAACTCGAGAGGCGTGCCTTCCATTCGGTCCCAAGCAGAAGATAGGCATAGATCGGCAGCACTACGATCATGGTGAAGCGCGATTCGATGGCACAGGCCGCCCAGATCGCAACGACCCATCCTCGCCGCTTACCGGCGAGTTCGCAGAGCGCGAGCATCGTGAACGCCACCGAGGCGACGTGCGCGATGAACCACACGTCGCCGAGCATCGCGCACCACAGCAGATCCGTACCGGCGAGTAACGCCGCGCAAACCCACGCCGCCGTCGCCGGACGGCAGCCATAGCGCTCGCAGAGCTCCCACGTCGCGCCGATCGCGACCGCGCAGAGCACGATCGCGAGCAACGTCTGATTGACGCCGGTCCCAAAGATCGCGACAAACGGCATCAGCAACAACGCCGGCATCGGCGCTTCGATCACGTAGTGCTTATCGCCGTAGAGCAACGCATCGATATAGGCGCCCGGCCAATTGATCCAGGCATGGCCATGGTTCAAGGCATCGGCGAGCAAGACGAAGTTGTTGTACGGCGACGAGCGGCCGTGCGAGATGATCAAGGTGACGACAAAGGCCACGACTGCGGCGATGTAGGAGCGTGAAATCTTCACTGCTTCACCAAACGATAGATGGGAGGTTTCCCCAGGAGCTGGACAAGCTTGAAGCCGGGTATTTCGCCCGGAAACGGGCCGACGTAGTAGATGGGGCGCGTCTTCGCCCATTGCCTGACGTACTCCGCGTCATCGGAGAGCCAAGCCACATCGAGATCGGGCGAAAAGTTGTGCTCGACGTACTTCGCATAGGCCAGCGGCGGTGCATAGGCCCACTGCGCGACCACGACCGCGTTCGGCTCGGCCGCTACCCGCACGAGGTTGATCATCTTGCGCGCTTGATTATCCCACGGCTGGTGGAAGCGATCCGGCTGGGTCGCGAGCAAGAAGACGGCGATCAGCCCGGCGGCGGCCGGTGCGGCCCATCGCACGCGCGGCAATGCGCGCGCGCCCTCGGCGATCGCCGCACCGATAAAGATACTCCCGACGAAGAACGAGGTGAGAAAATATCGCGCTACGTCGGTCTCATCCGGATATCCGAGCGCAAACGGAATGGCCAGTGCGCCGCAGAGAATAAGTCCGATGGTCGATGCACGCTCCCGCCGGAAGGCGACGATGATCCCCGCGATCACCAGCGCAATGCCGAACCAGGTGAACTCTGCCCGAATGGCCGCGATGTAGATCAGTCCCTTGTCGCGATAGACGACCGGGTCCACGATGCCGCGAAGGCCTTCGCCCACTTGAAAATCGGCACCGGTCACCTCGGCGATGAAGCCCTCGGGCGTCGACGGATTATCGTAGTTAAAGAACGGTCGTCCCGCAGGCAAGCCGAGCTGTTGTACCTGTGGGTCGAGATTGTGCGCATCGATATATGCGCTACGGAGCGGCAGATATGCATAGAACGCGATGACGATGGCGCTAGCCAGCGCGATGCCTACAACAACCGTCCTCAGCTTCACGGTTCGCAGACGCGCGATGAGCATCACCATCAACCCGGGGAGCAACAACGCGCAGACCGGATGGACCGCAATGCCGATCGCCCACGCGATCGCCCCGTAGAGGAACCATCGCTCTTCGCCGTCGCGATACCAGCGCAATGCACAGTAGAGCGTCGCCGCGATCGCGAGTGCGGCGAAAGCGTGCACCTCCGCTTTGGTCGCGTGTACCCAGACCGTTCCGCCGGCAGCAAAAATCCACGCAGCGACCGTGCCGGCCCACTTGTTGCCGTAGCGCTCAGCGATGATTCGTGCGACAAGATAGGCACAGAGCGAGAGCGAGATCACGCTGATCAACGTCATGCGGAACGCCACGTTGCCGAACGGAACGACGTGCGTCCACAGCCAGCCGAAGAGGGTGTAGGCCGGGAATCCGGTCGGGTGCAGGATGCCGAGGATATACGGCACCGTCTCCATCTCGCCGTTATCCCAATAGTTGACGTCCCGATACGCCGTTGCGAGAAAGAGCACGAACGGGAGCAACCACGCGAGCAAGAGCGGAACCCGCTCGCGCGCGTTCGTCACCGCTTTGCGAAGGTCGACGGCGGCAGCGAAGGCGGAAAGCGATAGTCCCCGAAGGCGATGCGCTCGCGTGCGGCTTCGCCGTTCACGGTTGCCTCGACCGTTGCCGATACCGGCATCCAATACCGGCCGAATGCATCGAAGCGCACTTCGCCGTTTCCGCGCGTTGCGAGCGATGCAGCGCGGAACGAGACCGATCGTGGCAAGAACGTGCGACCGTCGATCGTAACGTGCGTCACGACAAAGCCGGCGCCGGCAACCGCATACGGCGTCGTCTCATAAACATAGACGATGTGGCCGGCATCCTGCGCGATGCGGATGAAGAGAAACTGATACTGCGTCGCGCGCGGCGCTAGTCGTGCCACGGCATAACGGTCGTCGCGCTTGCCGATGATCACCGTCCCGCCTTTCGGCTTGTTCCCGTTCACCAACAGCGTCTCGTCGCGCACGGTCGTCCCGCTACGGTAGACGCGATGGCGCTCTTCGATACTATTCGGCCCGGATTGCGAGAGCGCATAGCTGAAGATCGTCAGCTTCGGGGTCTTGAGTGCATCGAGCGCGTGCGAATAGTTCTGTAGAACCAACTGCGAATCGAGCGGAGCAACGCCGAGCAGCAGCACTGCCACTACCACCGTCGCGCACCGCACGACCGACCGAATCACGCGAGAACCGCGTCCCGGATCGCCGCTACCGCGGCCTGCGCGCCGCTCGCATCCTTACCGCCGCCCTGTGCCTGCGAAGCTTGGCCGCCGCCTTTGCCGCCGACTAACGGTGCCGCGAGCTTCACCAAGTTCCCGGCATGCGTACCGGCCTTCACCATATCATCACTCACCGAAACCAGGATCGAAACGTTGCCGTCTTCGATGCCGGCCAACGCGATGACGCCGCTCGCCAGTCGCGAACGGATCGCGCCGCTGAGGTGACGCAACGCTTCACCGTTGGCATCCTTGACGACGGCGCCGACGAAGACGCGATCGCCTACGACTTCTTTACCGTCGAGATAGGCTTGCGCGTCCGCCGAGGCCAACCGCGATTTCAAGTGACCGATCGTCGTCTGCAGGTCACGTGTCTCACGTTGCAATTTCTCGATGCGCTCGCCGAGCTCGTCAGGTGTCGTCGCGAGCGCGCTCGCGATCGTCCCCACCAAGTCGTGTTGTTTTTCGACAAACTCCTCAGCAGAACGGGAGACGCACGATTCGATACGACGGATGCCGCTGCCGACCGAGAACTCCGAAAGCAAGATGAACAAGCCCAGCTCGCCCGTCGAATGAGAGTGTGTTCCGCCGCAGAACTCGACCGACGGTCCGGCCTGCACCACGCGAATCTTCTCGCCGTACTTCTCGCCGGCCATCCAGATGGCGCCGGTCAGCTTCGCCTCTTCGAGCGAGAGGACGCGCGTCTCCAGATGCGCATCGTCGCGAATCATCTCGTTGACTCGTTCAGCAACCGAACGTTTCTGGTCGTGCGAGAGCGCGCCACCGGGCCAACGGAAATCAAAGCGCATCCGGTCGATGCCGACCCACGAACCCGCCTGCACGACGTCATCGCCAAGCACATCTTTGAGCGCACGCTGTAACAAGTGCGCCGAGGTGTGATGGCGGCGAATCTCGCGACGCCACCAATCGAAGACTTGCATCTGCACGGTATCACCGCCGGCGAACTCGCCGCCGAGGACGATACCACTGTGCGCAATCGCCTCACCCATGTACTGGGTGTCGCGCACTTCGAAGCGGGCGCCGTCTTTTTCGATAACGCCGCGATCGCCGATCTGTCCGCCGCGCTCCGCATAGAAGGAGGAGCTGTCGAGAATCATTACCGCTTCATCGCCCGGTGCAACCGACGCGACGGGCTTTCCGTCTTGCAATAGGGCGACGACCGTACCGCGGCCATCGCGGCCTTCGTAACCGGTGAATTCACTGACGATCGCCGGCATCTCGGCGACGACCACGACATCGCGCTTGCGCTGGGCATCCGAGCGTGCGCGTTCGCGCTGCTCGTTCATGTCCTTCTCAAAACCGGCGGTATCGACGGCAACGCCGCGTTCGCTCGCGATCTCGCGCGTAAGTTCGATCGGGAAGCCGTGCGTATCGTGCAAGGTGAAGGCGTCGGTGCCATCGATCAAGCGCGTGCAGTCTTCGTTAGCATTAGCGATCAATCGATCGAGCAACGTCATGCCGCGCTCGAGCGTACGATCGAAGGTCTGTTCTTCCAACGCAATTGCTTGGCGAATCCGATTCGCGTTCGAAAGTAACTCGGGATAGCCGGACTCGAGCGAGGTAACGACGGCATCGACGAGCTCCGCCAGGAAGCCGTCGGGATAGCCGAGCAGGCGTCCGTTACGCACCGCACGACGGATGAGAAAGCGCAGGACGTAACCGCGATCGTTGTTCGACGGGTAGACGCCATCGTTGACAAGGAAGGTGGCCGCACGTGCGTGATCGGCGATGATGTTTTGACGAACGCGCTGCTCTTTGCTATCGAGCGAGGTCTTGCCGACCGCCGGTTGCGCTGCGATCAGATCGGTGAAGAGATCGGTTTCGTACATCGAGGCGAGGCCGTTAGCAACGGCGAGCATGCGCTCGAGGCCGGCGCCGGTATCTATCGACTTGCGCGGCAACTCGGTGAGCGCGCCGTCGGCGCCACGATTGTATTGCTGGAAGACGACGTTCCAAATCTCGACGTAGCGGTTACCGAGGTTCGGGCCGGTATCGTTGTCGTCGAGCGCGTACTCCGCACCGGTGTCGTAGAAGATCTCCGAGCATGGGCCACACGGACCGGTCGGCCCCATCGTCCAAAAGTTGTCCTCGTCGAAACGCGTGATGCGCGACGGATCGAGCCCGATCTCGTTGATCCATATCTGTTCGGCTTCGTCGTCGCCGGTGTGCACCGTTACGTAGAGCTTGTGCGGATCGAGACGCATCACCGTGGTGACGAACTCCCACGCCCACGCGATCGCGTCTTTCTTGTAATAATCGCCGAACGAGAAGTTGCCGAGCATCTCCAGGAACGTGCCGTGTCGCCCCGTGCGACCGACGTTTTCGATGTCGCTCTTGGCGCCCGCAACACGCAGGCAGCGTTGGACGGTGACCGCACGCGGCGCGGGGGCCGGCTCATCACCCAAAAAGACGGGGACGAACGGCTCCATGCCGGCGATCGTAAAGAGCGTCGTGGACATCTCGGTCGGGATCAAACTCGCCGAGGGAAGATGCTTGTGGCCCTTGGCGACAAAGAAATCGACGAAGGCTTTGCGGAGTTCTTGGCTTCTCATGGTTCGATGCGAGATTGTAGCAGAAAAGGCGCCCGGCCTCCTACCCACGAGGTATCGAGCACGCCTGCAGTGTCAGATGCGAAGCACCGTAGTAGAGGGACAGTTCGAAGGCAATGTATCGCGGTGGTCTCGAAGGCAATGCATCGCGGCGGCCCCTCGACTACGCTTCGCTACGCTCGGGATGACAGGGCGCTATGCTCGGGATGACAGGGCGCTATGCTCGGGATGAAAGAGGGCCGCCTCTGCAGCGTAGCTGAGGGCCGCTTGAAGGGCTACTCTTGTAGGTAGGCGCGGAGTTTTTCGAGGGCTTTTTGCTGTAGGCGGCTGACGTGCATTTGGCTGACGTTAAGGCGCTTGGCAATCTCGGTCTGGGAGACGGCTTCGTAGAAGCGCAGAGTCAGGATCACCCGCTCGCGCCCGGAGAGGATCCGGAAAGCTCGCTCGATGACCGAGCGATCCTCCATCATCGCGATCTCCGCATCATCCTGGCCGACCACATCGGCCAAGGTCTGCGACTTGCCGTCACTGTCGCTGCCGAGCTCATTGTCCAGCGAGAGCAAGTTATAGGCGCCGCCGAGCTCTTGCGCCTCGAGGATCTCTTCTTCGCCTGCATCGAGATGTTTGGCGAGTTCCGCGACCGTGGGCGAGCGCCCGATCGAAATCGAAAGCTTTTCCACCGCTCGGTTGACCGCGAGGTTGAGCTCTTGCAAGCGACGTGGGACCTTGACGGCCCAGCCTTTGTCGCGAAAGTAGCGCTTGATTTCGCCGACGATCGTCGGCGTTGCATAGGTGGTGAACTCGACGCCGCGATCGGTCTCGAAGCGATCGATCGCCTTAAGCAAGCCGATCGTACCGACCTGAATGAGATCGTCAAGCGGCTCGCCACGATTGGCAAATTTCGAGGCAAGAAAGCGCACGAGGTTAAGGTGCGCGACGATAAGCTCGTCGCGTAAATCCGGATCACGGGTGGTGGAAAAGCGGGAAAAGGCGTCGCGGGTCTTCTGGCGATCCCAGCGTACACTCCCGGTCGTCTCGCTCACTACGAGGCGAGTTTCTTAACCATAACAAGTTG
>CAJDXE010000117.1_pt1 | contig 10253 bp, 12 predicted proteins | sample 7391781 | NCBI WGS metagenome assembly CAJDXE01 (sample SAMEA7055730, study PRJEB34461) | soil metagenome | biome: terrestrial ecosystem; feature: Peninsula; material: soil | place: Antarctica | collected 2016
ACGCGCGCGATATCGCTCGTGTGATATGCCGGTGCACACGCCGACAGTATCAACAACGCTAGTCCTACGCTAAGATACGATCTCGAAATTCTGCCCATGTGCCCCCCTCGATAGCCGAGCGCGCTTCTCTCATGAGATCGTTGAGGATGTAGACATTGTGATACGAGAGCAGGCGTGGTCCGAGCATCTCGTTGCTGCGGAAGAGATGGGCGAGGTAGGCGCGCGTGTAGTTCGTGCAGACGTAGCAGTCACAGGTCGGGTCGAGCGGCGTGAAATCGTGCGTGTAGGTCGCGTTCTTGATGTGGAACTCACCGGCGCGGGTCATCGCGCGCCCGTTGCGGCCACAGCGCGTGGGGTAGACGCAGTCGAACATATCGATACCGCACTCGACCGCCATTACGATGTCTTTCACCGTGCCGACGCCCATCAGATAGCGCGGCTTCTCTGCGGGCAACAGCGCCGCCGAATAGCGCGCCATGTGGTACATCTCTTCGCGCGTCTCGCCGACCGAGAGTCCCCCGATCGCGTAGCCGGGGAAATCGAGCTCAACCAGTTCGCGTGCGCTCTGCGCGCGTAGTTCTTCGTCGAGACCGCCTTGCATGATGGCGAAGACCGCCGTCTTCTCCGGTTTCGTGCGCGCGGCTTTTGCGCGTTTCGCCCATTCGGTCGTGCGACGAACCGATGCTTCGATCTCATGACGTTCAGCCGGGAGCTTCACGCAGACGTCCAGCACCATAGCGATGTCGACGCCGAGCGCTTCTTCGAACGCGATCACGTTCTCGGGCGTGAAGCGATGCATGCTGCCGTCGAGGTGCGATTTGAACGTCACGCCGTCGTCATCAAGTTTGCGACGCTCTTGTAGGCTGAAGACCTGGAAGCCACCGGAGTCGGTGAGGATCGGGCCATCCCAGTGCATGAAGGCATGCAAGCCGCCGGCTTCTTCGAGAATCTGGCGTCCGGGGCGCAGCCACAGATGATAGGTATTCGAGAGCAGTATCTGGCTATGCGCCGAGCGCACTTCTTCGGGCGTTAAACCCTTGACGGTTGCGGCCGTACCGACCGGCATGAACGTCGGCGTCTCGACGATGCCGTGGGTCAATGTCAAACGACCGCGGCGTGCGCTGCCGTCGGTGGTGAGGAGCTCGAAGTTCATTGAACCTTGCGTAGCAGTTCGCGCGCCGCGAGATACTCCGGCGGCGGCGTCGCCTCGAAGAACATCTCGGCGTTGGTACGCGGATGACGTAGTTCCAGCTTCCACGCATGCAACGCTTGGCCCGGTAACGCAAAGCGAGGCTCTTCGTGACCGTAGACCGGATCGTTGACGATCGGATGGCCGAGTGCGCCCATGTGCACGCGAATCTGATGCGTGCGCCCCGTCTCCAACCGAAAGATCAACTCGGCATGCTTCGGCATCGCTTCGCGCACTTCGTAATGCGTTACCGCGGCCTTGCCGCCGGCGATGATGGTGTATTTCAGACGATTGTGCGGGTCGCGCCCGATCGGACCGTTGAGTGTTCCACGGCCGTGCTCCGGCGTACCATGCACCAAGCCGAGATACTCGCGCTTGATCTCGCGATTCTTCATCGCAATGCCGAGCAGCGAGAGCGACTCGTCGTTCTTAGCGACAACGAGCAAGCCCGAGGTGTCGCGATCGAGCCGATGCACAAGCCCGGCGCGCAACTCTTCGCCCGGTAGGACACCGGTATGCGCGAGCAGCGCGTTGAGCAAGGTGCCGCTAGTCGAGCCGTGCGCGGGATGGGTCACCATGCCCGCGGCTTTATCGACGACGAGCAGATCAGCGTCTTCATAGACGATGGTGAGATCGATCTCTTCGGGGGAGACGGTCAACGGATTACGCGGCGTCACGACGTAGTCGAGCACGTCGCCCTCTTCGAGCAGATGGCTCGCCTTCACCGCGAGACCGTTGACGCGCACCTTACCGGCGCGCACTGCTTCAGCGACGAGCGAACGGGCCATCCCGGACAAACGCGCGACGGTGACGTCGGTGCGTTTGCCTACTTCGTCAGGCCCGACGACGTGTGACAAGGCCGGACAACATAAGAAGAATGACGCCGCTGGTGATGCTTGCGTCGGCGATGTTAAAGATGAAGATCCAGATGCGGCGGAAGTCGATGAAGTCGACCACATAGTTGTGGATGAAGCGATCGGCGATATTGCCGATCGCACCGCCGACGATCATGCCGAAAGCGATCCGCACCATCAGCGAGCGTTGTGCGCTCTCTTGGAACATATACCAGAACAACACCAGCACCAGGACCGCCAGTGCAATCAAGATGGTAATGTTGCTGCCGAAGAAGCCGAACGCACCGTGCGTATTCGGCTCGAACGTCCAGTTCAAGAGATTGTCCGGCAGGACCGACTTCACGAACGAACAGCCTTGGCTGGTATCCGGTAACTTTTGGCAGACGGCGGGCATGTGACTCATCACCCACCGCTTGCTGACCTGATCGACCGCGAAGACGATCGCCGCGACGACCGCGATCGTCAGCGTGCTACTAGAGTTTTGGCGCCGGGACATACTGATAGAACCATCCTGTGATGTAGACGAACGTGTTGGTCACGAGTACGAGGCCGACCGCGACCAGGAAGAGACCGGAGATAAACTCGATCGTCGGCAAGAAGCGCTTGATGCGATTAAGCAGCGGAAGCACCGAACCGATCGCAAGCGCCGTAATAAAGAACGGCACCGCGAGACCGAGCGAGTACGCGACGAGCAGCAACATGGCCTGGAACGTGTGCGCTTGCGAGGCGATGAAGAGAATACCGGAGAGAATCGGCCCGATACAGGGCGACCACCCGGCGGCAAACGCGATGCCCACGATCACCGAGGTCCACAACGTCTGCTTGCTGTGCTGTTTGTGGATGCGCTTGTCCATCATCAGGAATGGAATGCGCACGACGCCCATCATCTGCAGGCCGAGCACGATGACCACCGCGCCGCCGATCTGTGCGATCAGGACGCGATGCTGGTTCAAGACGGCGCCGAGGGCGCTGGCCGTGAGGCCGAGCGCGATGAAGACGATACTGAAGCCGAGGATGAAGGCGAGGGCGTGCGAGATGGCGCGTGCGCGGACGGCCGGCCCGGCGTCGGCCTGCAGCTCTTCCAGGCTCGATCCCGTCAGAAACGAGAGATAGGCCGGAACCAGCGGAAGGACGCACGGAGAGACGAAGGAAACGAGCCCGGCCAGGAACGCGAGCCCAATCGTGATGTGTGCATCAGAAGCCACCGCGCTAGTTTAGGGAAAGCCGCGTGCCAAGCCTGGCAAGAGGACGATGCAACACTGGTTCACCTATCCGACAAATGTCGACCCCGTCGCGATCCATATCGGATCGTGGGGCATCCATTGGTACGGCATCTCATATCTCATCGGCTTTATTGCCGTCGGGCTATGGATGGCGCGCCCCGCCGGGCAGAAGCGCCTCGGCCTCACCCCCGATGCGGTTCAGGACTTCCTGATGTATGCGCTGATCGGCGTGCTGGTCGGCGGCCGCGTCTTCTTCGACTTCAACGATATCGTCAGCCACTGGGGCCAGGGGCAACTCGCGCTCTATCTCCATAACCCGATCAACTTCATTGCTGTGTGGCAGGGCGGCATGGCCTTCCACGGCGGCCTCATCGGCGTCATCGTTGCGATCGTGATCTTCATCAAGAAACATCCGGGACTGACGTTCTCGGTGCTCGGCGACGAGATCGTGATGCTGTTGCCGATCGGCATTGCGTTGACACGCGTGGTCAACTTCATCAACGATGAACTCTGGGGTCGCCATCCCGCGCAGATCTACGAAGCGATAATGGACATTGCGGTTCTGCCGATTCTGTTTCTGCTCTACAAAAAGAAACCGGCCGACGGCGTCGTGGCCTGGACGTGGTTCACGCTCTACGGCATCACTCGCTCGATCGACGAAGCGTTCCGCCAAGCCGACTTCCGGATCGGGCCGATCACCGGTGGCCAGCTCTACGCGCTACCGATGATCGCCATCGGCATCGTCATGATCATCATCTGTGTGCGCAAGGGCAAGCACACCGAGGTTGCTCCCCAGCCCGTCGCCGTTGTAGCCGAGACCGACGCATCGGAGTGAGCATCGCCGAACGCCTCGCGCAACTTCGCGCCGAGGTGGGCCCGGTTGCGATCTGCGCGGTGACCAAGCGTCAACCGCGCGAAGCCGTGCTCGAAGCGATCACCGCCGGCATCACCGATATCGGCGAGAACTATCTCCAGGAAGCGGTCGCTAAGTTCGCCGGCTTGCCGCCGGTCCACCGCCACTTTATCGGGCACCTCCAGACGAACAAGGCCAAGGCGATTGTAGCCGCCTTCGACGTGGTCCAGAGCGTCGATCGGCCCGAGGCTGCCGCCGCGCTCGCCAAGGCCGCAGCGTCGCTCGGCAAGCGGCTCTCGGTACTGCTCCAGCTCAACATCTCACCGAGCGAGCGGCACGGGGTTGCACCGGAGCAGGCTGAGGCGCTGGCCGAGGCCATCCGCTCGCACGAGAGCCTCGCCCTCGACGGCCTGATGGCCATTGGTCCCATCACCGAAGACCGGGCAGAAATCGAGCGCGCATTTGCGCTTGCCGCCAAGACGTTTGCCCTCGTAGGTGGAAGTACACTCTCGATCGGCATGTCGGGCGATTGGCGCGAGGCGGTGCGCGCGGGCTCGACGATGCTCCGCATCGGGACGGCACTATTCGGACCCAGAACTACCGAGCCGCCCGCGCTGAAAGGAGAGTAATCTCCATGGGAATGTTTGGAAAACTCGGATCGTTCTTCTCGATCCGCGAAGACGACGAAGAATACTTCGAAGAGGAAGCGCCGCAGAGCAATGGCCGCGTCGTTCCCTTGAGCAACGCGAACTCGCGCCGTTCCGGCACCGAGGTCAGCGTCTACGCGCCCCGTTCGTACTCCGACGTCGTCGAGATCGCCGATGCACTGCGTTCGCGCCAAGTCGTCATCGTCAATCTCCAGAATGCCGATCGCGCGCTGTTGCAGCGCGTCGTCGACTTCACTTCGGGCGTTGCCTACACGCTCGACGGCAAAATTCAAAAACTCGCCGACGCGATCTACCTGGTCGTACCGGCCGGCGTCGCGGTCAACGCGGCCGGCTTGCGCGATGCGATGACCGCCGACGGCACACTCGATTTCATGGCGAACAGAGGATAAGGTTGAAGCCAAGCATGCAGAAGATCACGGCCGTCGATATTCAGCACAAGACCTTTAAGCGCAAACTTCAGGGCTATGATCCCACCGACGTCGATCAGTTTCTCGACGAAGTGATCGAAGTGCTCGAGGATGACGCGCACCAGCGCGCCGCCTTGCAGGCAGAGATCGCCGACCTCAAAGAGCGCATCAGCCACTTCAAAGCGATGGAAGAGTCGCTCCAGAACACGCTGATCCTGGCGCAGCGCACTGCCGACGAAACCAAGGCATCGGCGCACAAGGAAGCCGACCTGATTCGCGAGCAAGCCCGCGTCGCCGCCGATAGGGAGGTCGCGCACCACAGCGATGCGATCTCGGAGGTGCGTCGTGAGCACCAACGTGCGATCGAGTCCTGCGAGAAGGCGAAGAGCGAATTCCGCTCGCTGTTGATGACACACTTGGCGTTGCTCGACCGTGCGGTCCCGTCGCCGCTGGTACAGTCCGCGCCGGCCGTAGCACCGGCACCGGTACAGCCACAACTGCTCGAAGCGATCGACGCGGATGCCGACGCAGAGAAACCGTCGCCCGACGAAACGCCGTACGGCGACACTCAACGCATTACCGTCTACTAGGAACGCGATGACACTCGTAGCGATACTGCCCGGCGACGGCATTGGGCCTGAGATCACACGCGCCGCAGCGTCGCTGTTGCGCCGGTTGCGCCCCGACGTGGAGACGGTTGAAGAACCGGTCGGTGGCGCCGCGATGGCGGCGGGCAAGCCCGCCTTCACCGACGAGGCGCGCGCACTCTGCGATCGCGCCGATGCGATTCTCTTCGGCAGCGTCGGTTTGCCCGAGTACGAAGGCAAGCCGCTTCCGGAACGGCCGGAGATGGCACTGCTGCAACTGCGCGGCGACTATGAACTCTATGCCAACGTGCGCCCCGTTCGCGTCTTCCCGGGATTGGAAGATGCGTCGTCGCTCAAACCGGAACTCGTGCGCGGCCTCGACCTTGTTGTCGTGCGCGAACTGACTGGCGGCATCTACTTCGGCAAGCCGAAAGAACAGCGCATCATCGACGGTGAGGAGGGCGCGGTCGACACGATGCTCTACAAGACGTCGGAAGTCGAACGCATCGCGCACGTCGCTTTTGAACTCGCACGCAAACGCAAGAAGCGCATCACCTCGGTCGACAAGCAGAACATCCTCGAGACGTCGCGCTTATGGCGCCGCGTCGTGACGAAGGTTGCGGAACAGTATCTCGACGTCGCGCTCGATCACTTGTTGGTCGACAACGCCGCGATGCAACTCGTTCGTCGCCCCGGCGACTTCGACGTGATCCTCACCGAGAACATGTTCGGCGATATTCTTTCGGATGAAGCCGCGATTCTCACCGGTAGCATCGGCACATTGCCGAGCGCAAGCCTCGGCACGCGCAAAGTGCCGGGTGGAAACTTCGGCCTCTTCGAACCGATCGGCGGCAGCGCCCCGGACATCGCCGGCCAGGGCATCGCCAACCCCACCGCGGCGATACTCTCCGCTGCGATGCTCCTACGCCTCTCCCTCGGCGACGACGCCAACGCAACGAGACTCGAACACGCCGTAGAGAAAGCCTACGCCAAAGGCGCCCGCACAAAAGAACTCGGCGGCCAACTCAGCACCGAAGCCTTCACCGAAGCAGTCCGCACCGAACTGTAGATCGCGCAACGGTGTCACCCTGAGGAGCGCGTAGCGCGTCTCGAAGGGCGTCTACACCTTCGCGCTCTCGCTGAAGAACGGCTTGCCGGTGTAGTCGAGAAAGCGTACGGTGAGCGTTGCGTGTTTACCGGGATTTTCTTTGCGCCATGCGGCTTTCCAATTTTTCATCGCGTAGGCTTGGAACGGGGGAATGCTGTCTCCGCTGAGATCTTGATAGCCGCTCAGGTCGATCGAAATGTCGATGCGGTTACCCTCCGGTTGGAAACCCGTCGCGATATCATCGGTGGTTTTGCGTATCGGATTCATTGAGGCCATCTCGCGGTTGACCAACTGCTCTTGCGGCGTCGGCCCGCTACAGGCGGTTCTCGCCGTTTTCCGTCGATGGTGCGGTCATCCGCATCTTAACTTGGTCGTATATCAGGTCAAGCGTCTTCGAGATGCCTCTGCCATGAGTGCCGCGCGACTATTGACGCCAAATGCCAGGTAGATGCGCTTAACGTGATTTCGGATGGTGAATTCCGAACGTTTCATCTTCGATGCAATCTGTGCCGGCGATTGTCCCTCGCAAAGCGCTTCAAATACTTTACGTTGTACCGGGGGCAGTGCGACGTTATCAAGATTCGCTCCACGGGCACGGAGTTCTTCGGTGAACCATGATCCCAGGTAGTGGCGCAACTGTTCGGACGCAGCACTCAACTCTTTTGCGTCTTTCGTGACGTCGAAGATCCCAATCATGCTTCTGCCGGCACGCCATTCATAGCCGAACTTGAGAAATGCATCGCGACTTCTTCGCAAGGAAGATAATGCAAGCGTCTTGTTATCAGTATGCGCGTGAACTATTCCCGTAGAATAATCGGCCAAGGCTTTTGGGCGGTCATCGAACTGATAGTGCATCAGTGGCGAACGTAGCGATGGAAGTTCACTGTTTTTCCCTAGGTACTGTGCTGCGCGTGCGCCATCGATCGGCGCGAAGAGCTCAGCCAAGAGTAGAAGCCCGATGCGCTCTTCGTTTTTGGTGGCGTGCCAGTCGATCCGCTCGCCGATACGTTCGGCTTCGTCCAACTCCTGTCGCGACCAGCGCAACTCGCCTATGCTACGCGCAAGGTAGGCGCGATCTGCAAGTGCGACAACCTTCCAGGCAAGATCCGGCGCAACTTCTGCTGCCTGCTTCAAGTAGCGGAAACCATTGAAGTAGTCGCCTTGCAATGCGTGAGCCCAGCCGAGTCCTTTCAGCGCCTGAAATCTGTTTATTACGAAGTCTGCGGGCCACAATGTCCCTTCGAGATGCTGCTCGACCAATGGTAGGGCCTCCGGAACAACAAGATCGCGCGCTAAAGCGCCTAGTGTATGCGTTGCCCATGCGCGCATTTCCATATGCACTTTCGACTCGGGGCTAATGCGCTGAAGCAGTTCAATAAGTGACTGTGCTTGATCGCGATAGCGTCCTTGCTGACTGTAGATGAAGCTCTGGAGGTGTAGAACTTCGTTCGACATCCCCGGCGTTTCACCAAGAGCGAGTGATTCTGATCGAGCCTCCTCGATGCGCCCCTCCGCGAGGAAACGGCGTGCGCGTTGGTAGTGTAGCTCGCCACGAATACCGATCGACCTGCCGCGCTCCGCCTCGCCGAGGTAGTGATCGGCCGCATCAAACTCACCTAGCCGGCCATAGGCAACGCCGAGAAGCATATCTCGTTCCGGCGCGTCGACCTTGCTGATCGTCGCAGAAAGAAGCGTCCGAATCGCTACAGGCGCGTCGTTCTTGAGAAAGACGCGGGCGCGCAATAGCACGGCCTTAGGGGTCGGAGCGTCATCGTAGGCTCGTGCGAAGTCGGCATAGCGACCTTCTCGATACAACGCTTCGAGGACTTTCGCGGATATCGGCTGCGAGCGACGAGATCGGACGGCCATCGCAGTCATGTTTTCGTGGGGAAGTCGGCCGCCCCATGCGGGCGACGCCAGTACAGGATGGTGAAGCCGGAGTTCCCATAAGACCTTTCACTGGGGGGATATCTCTGCGGGATTACCGCAATTCGGGTTGAATAGCCTAAATAGGCTAGTTTCCGGTGGTGTCCCTCCGGACAAAGGCCGGGTCGGCCTTCCGTCGGATGGGCGTCGGTCGAATACCCGTAATTGATACCGCGAACGACAACCAGCGACGAGCGTGAGGGGGTGGAACATGAGCTATCAGAACTGCGTTGACGGCGCGGACACGGCGGGCGCCCAGCGGCTCTCGCACACTGTTCCGACGTGGAGCCTCACGCTGTTTGCCTTGGCTCTCATCACTGGATGCAGCGGGGGCAGCGCGCGACGGAAGTGGGCGCCAAGCAAGTCTTGACGCCCCATCAGATATCACGATTGATCCGATATCGGAGAACCTGTACGTTTTACAACCGTCCACGGGGAGTATCCGCACGATTGATACGCGCGCGAATGTTACGACGTTGACTCGCGCGCTCGTCTCGCCCGGTGGACTCGCATACAACCCGGCTGACGGCGCACTCTATGCGACTGCGCCGGATACATCGTTCGTCGAGCGCATCGCAACGGATGGGATACTGACAAACTTCACGCAGATCTCCACCGGCTCAGCACTACCGCCGAAGATTATCGGGCGATTGTCTGCAGATGCCTCGGGTGATCTTAGCATTACCGAGAACCGTGCTGGAAATGTTGTCGTCGTAACCCCATCGGCCGCCGTATCGACAACGGCGCTTGCACCAGGCGTTTCGGGGATATGCTTCAACTCGACTGATGGAAAAATGTATTCGCTAAACACAGCCTTCGGCGAAATCGACGCTGTCTCTGGTGGAGCCTCTGTACCGGTTATTGCTTCATCGACGCTACAAGGCGCGACGGGCATCGCTTATGATGCCTCGAACGGCGCTTACTACGTGGCGAGTCCCGCTAAAAATCAGATACTGGAGATCGTCAATGGTTCTGTAACCGTTTTTGCGGGCTCGGGGACGGCGACCGAAGCTGATGGTCTCTTGTTGTCCGCTCAGTTCAACGCGCCGACAGCCATCGTTTACAGTTCAAGCCTCCACGCACTCTTCGTCGTCGACGCCGGCGGCAATACGGTTAGGGAAATATCCTCATTCGAATGATCGTGAGATTTGCCGTTCCTAATGCATCCGCCCGGCGGACGAAACGGGCTTACGGTGCTTTGAGCCGAGAATAAGTCCTGGCGAATATCCAGGGCGCGAACCCCTCTGGACTAATGATCGCACCTTCTGTTGAATAGGCTTACAAATTGTGAAAACGCTGACATTGCTCCTTTTGGTGGGGTCGCTCATAGGTTGTGCCGGAACTCCGTGGGCCAAAAGTGGGCCGGTTGTTGGGTCCTTGCCCACTCTATCGTGGACTTCGAACTTCACGACAGGCGCGCAGTCGGAGCCAATCACCT
>CAJDXE010000066.1_pt1 | contig 10113 bp, 8 predicted proteins | sample 7391781 | NCBI WGS metagenome assembly CAJDXE01 (sample SAMEA7055730, study PRJEB34461) | soil metagenome | biome: terrestrial ecosystem; feature: Peninsula; material: soil | place: Antarctica | collected 2016
CATGCGCGAGAGCGAAGCGTACCCGAACCTCTATCAAGAGTCCGCCGGACGCAAGACCAAAGATAAAGGCATCACCATTTTGCAAGGTCGCAATGTCGGGGGATCGACCACCGTCAATTGGTGCACGAGCTTGCGCACCCCGGGCGAGACTCTTGCTTATTGGCGCGAGCGGTTCGGGCTTGCGGATTTTACCGAGGAGGCGTTGAGCCCATGGTTTGCCAAGATGGAGACACGCCTGAACATCCATCCGTGGGAGTCGCCGAACGAGAACAACGATATCCTCCGTCGTGGTGCGGCGAAACTCGGCATCCCAACGAGAGCAATCCCACGCAACGTCAAAGGATGTCGGAATCTCGGCTACTGCGATTTGGGATGCCCGATAAACGCCAAGCAGTCGATGCTGGTTACTACGATTCCGTCGGCACTCGAACACGGTGCGCTACTACTCAGTCGGACGCGCGCGCAGAAGCTGGTTACGGATGCGAGCGGTCGCGTCGTCGAACTGTCGGCGCAGGCAATGGATGCACATGGCATTGCTCCCACGGGACGCATGGTCACGATTCGCGCCAAGCATTTCGTACTCGCGGGCGGCGCTATCGGAACGCCGGCGTTGTTGCTGCGCAGTAATCTACCCGATCCGTACGGGCTCGTTGGTAAGCGAACGTTTTTGCATCCGTCCGTTCTTTCGGCAGCGATCATGCCGAACGTCGTCAAGGCGTTCTCCGGTGCGCCGCAATCGATCTACTCGGATCACTTTCTGGCGACAGATCCTCTTGATGGCCGGGTCGGGTACAAGCTCGAAGTGCCGCCACTGCATCCGGTTCTCGCCGCATCGACGCTCAACGGGTTTGGCCAAGAGCACGCAACGTTCATGTCGCAGTTTGCCGATGCGAGTGCGATCATTGCGCTCTTGCGCGATGGATTCCACGAGCAAAGCATCGGTGGTTCCGTCGAGCTCAAGGCTGACGGAACACCGCTGCTCGACTACCCAATGACGGATTACCTGTGGGAGGGTGCGCGGCGCGCACTGCATATGATGGCGCAGATTCAATTCGCCGCAGGAGCGAAGTCGGTCTTTCCGCTCCATGAAAGCGCGAGTTTCTACACGACGTTGGCAACTGCCCGGACGGCGATCGATGCGTTCCCGATGGAGATTCTGCGCACGCGACTTGCGAGCGCACATGTAATGGGCGGAAGCTCGATGGGGGCCGACCCGAAAACATCGGTCATCGACGGACACGGTGCTCATCATCACGTGGAAAACGTCTCCATCTTCGACGGATCGATGTTTCCGACGAGCCTCGGCGCGAATCCTCAGCTTTCGATCTACGGTATCGTTGCGCGCAACGCAACGCGGCAACGCGGCTGGCAAGCGCCCTGACGAGCTGACGGATCGCCGGCCTGCCGAGGGAACCTTCCGACCGCTCGCCAACGTTGATCGGTGCACACACCTTTCTTTGAGGATGCATCGATGAACCGTCTTCGCGCCGCAGCGCTCACGTTGTCGCTCGCCATACTTGCCGGCGTAGCGTTCGCCGTTCCGGCTAGAGCCGCCGACGAACATACTTTCGTAACAAATCAAACGGGCACGCCGGTCTGGGTGACGCAGTACGCCGATGTCGGCGCGTTCGGATGGGCGGACAATCACTTCTGCCGTCCCGGCATGGTGCACCCCGGCAGCCGCTGGACCTGCCTTCGCGGCAGCAAAGACAAAAACGGTCCGTGGCGCCTGCGCATGGAGGTCGATAAGAACGGTCGCCACTACGATCTCATCACGAACTACTGGTATGACGGACACCAGCACAACTTCAATGTCGCCGGCGATCCGAACTCGCGCTTCTACATCTGCGAAGATGCCAAGGGCTTTTTCTGGTCCTACAGCCACAACTGCGCGACCCACAACTAGGAAGGGGCCGGAAGGGCCGTCGATGCCCTTCCGGCCCTTCTCGACTTTTGTCCCATAGGGAAGGGTCGCGCGCTGGCTGAAGCCTGTCTCGTGGCATCAACGGTTGGAACTCGTGCGGACGTCGTCATCGTCGGCAGCGGAATCATGAGCGCGACCTTCGCCGCGCTGATCAAAGAACTACAGCCCGATTTCGAGATCGCGCTCTTCGAGGCGCTCGACGGGCCGGCTCAGGAGTCGACGAGCGCGTTCAATAACGCGGGCACCGGTCATGCCGCGCTCTGCGAACTGAACTACACGCCGCAGAGCGCCGACGGCACCGTCGGGATCGCGCGCGCGCTCGGCGTCAACACCGAGTTTGATCTCTCGCGCCAATTGTGGGCGCACCTAGTTCGTACCGGGGCGATCGCGAAGCCCGAGTCGTTCATTCATGACGTACCGCATATCAGTCTGGTGCGCGGCGAAAAAGATGTTGCGTTTCTCAAAGCACGCTATGCCGCGATGACGGCCCACCATTGTTTCCGTGGTATGGAGTATGCCGACGACGCGAAGACACTCGCCGAGTGGATGCCGCTCGTGATGGAAGGGCGCGACCCCGCGGAACCCATCGCCGCAACACGCATGATCACCGGCACTGATGTCGACTTCGGCGCGCTGACGCGCGGCATGCTTGCGCATCTGCAGGCACAGCCCGGGTTCAGTGCGCACTATTCGCATAAGGTCACCGGCCTCGACCGTGCAGGCGATGCGTGGAACGTTACTGCCAAGAACACCAAGAGCGGCGAGCGGATGCAGGTTACCGCGCCGTTCGTCTTGCTCGGCGCCGGCGGCGGCGCACTGGCGCTACTGCAAAAGTCCGGTATCGCCGAAGGAAAAGGCTTTGCCGGCTTCCCGGTTAGCGGTTTGTTCCTGCGCTGTGACACGCCGGACGTTGTCGCGCGTCACGGAACGAAGGTCTACGGCAAAGCATCGGTCGGCGCTCCGCCGATGTCTGTGCCGCATCTCGACGCGCGCTTCGTTGACGGGAAGCAGTCGCTACTCTTCGGCCCGTACGCGGGTTTCTCGACCAAGTTTCTCAAGAGCGGATCGTATGCGGATCTGCCGCTCTCGGTACGCGGCGATAACCTCGGCCCGCTTCTCGCTGTCGGTCGCGACAACTTTGAACTGACCAAATACCTCATTGGGCAGGTCATGGAATCGAAAGAGAGTCGCTTCGCACAGCTGCGCGATTTTTTCCCGAACGCAAAGGCTGAGGATTGGCGCTTGGTCGTTGCCGGCCAACGCGTACAAGTGATCATGCCCGACGCCGCACGCGGTGGAAAACTGCAGTTCGGTACCGAGGTTGTTGCGGCGGCGGACGGTTCGCTTGCGGCGGTGCTCGGTGCTTCACCGGGTGCGTCGACCTCGGTTGCGATCATGCTGAAGATCATCGCACGAAGCTTCGCCGGTCGTCTTCCGGCATGGGAGGCCAAACTCGTCGAGATGATCCCGTCGTACGGCCGTTCGATCGCCGAAGACCCGACGCTCTGCGACGCGGTACGTTCGGAGACCGCCGCGGCTCTGCACCTTGCGAATATCGCGTAGGCGGAACGACCGCCGCATCTCCGACATTCTCTGAGGGAACGCCCGCTCTGCTGCAGCCGCTGTAACACCGGCGATCGCCGCCGAGCCGCGCCAGTTCATCGTCGAGGTGAAGTCTGTGGCGAAAGCGTCATCGCGCGTGTTGCCGTGGGAGGTCACCTCCAACAGGCGACGGTATCGATCGGTTCGAAGCACGAGTTCAAATTTGCGGAGCCTGTTACGAAATACAAATTCGAGATCATCGGCTGTGCCAGAACCCAATCGCGGTCGCTCACGCTCAATAGCTCCCAGACAGGCGCGCATCGAAGTACATAAGAACTGCATCCTGCTCATAGCAGATCGGTAATACGAGCTAGGCGGTAAGTCCCGCGTCGGATCGTCCGGTGCGCATCGCGATCCATAGCCCAACGATCACGAAGGCTGAACCGAGCAGTTCGCGCGACGTGACGTGTTCACCGCCGATAGCCGCGCCAACCGCAATGGCGATCACCGGAAAGATGAGCGACGACAGCCCCACGATCGAGACCGGTAGCCGTTGCAAGACCCACATCATCGCGAAGAAGGCGATGCCGCTTCCGAAGATCGCGAGATAGAGCAACGCGATCAACGATGGCGTTGCGAAGGCTGCGCTCCAATCGGTGCGCTCGAAGATGAGCCCGAGCGCGAGGACGACCGCGCCGGCAATCACCATTGCGGGCGGTAACGTCGCCAGCGGGCGATGGTGGGAGTGACGCTTGGCATAGACGTTGGCGAACGCCGAGCTTGCCGCCGCGCCGATGGCCGCGAGCGCATAAAGCGGCGAGGCCTCGACAGTTCCGGTAAGCGAGACCACGGCGACGCCGGCGAAAGCGATGATCGAGCCGAACCAGATGCGCGGCGTGATCTCCTCGCCGAGCATTACTCGCGCAAACGCGAACGCGAAGAACGGCAACGTACCGAAGAGTACGGCGACGAGTCCGCTTTCGAGTTTGGTCTCGGCCATATACGTGAGGATATAGTTGAGGCCGAAGAGCAGCGCGGCAAGTATCAGCACGACCTTCCACGGCACGTCGCGAAACGAGATGAGTTCGCGCCGCAGATACGCAACTGCGTAGAGGAATGCGCCTGCGATGAGAAAGCGTAAGCCGACGCCGGTCATCGGCGCAAGCGAATGCAACCCGAACTTGATCGCGAGCCATGTCGTGCCCCAGATCAGGCACATGCCGCCGTAGGCGATCCAAACGGCGAGTCGTTCCCCGGGCCGGCTCACGTAGTCTGCGATTTTTTCGCGATCCAGCGATACAGATAGATTGCGAGCGCGATGAAGATCACCAGACCGATGACGTTCGCAAACGCTCCGTATGCGCCGGCAATTGCATCGGGAACGATATTGAGCGGGGCGCCCTCGCGGTCGGGCGCGACGTGTCCCTGCACGGCGATGACCAAACCGGAGTAGAGCACGCCGAGAACGCCCTCGCCGACGATGAGACCTGATGCGAGAAGCACGCCGAGCCGCTTCGCTTCTCCGGTGCCGGTCGTATTGGCCCAGCGATTGTAGAAGTAGCCGGCGATTGCACCGACACACGCGAGCACGGTCGCCGAAGCCGGGAGATAGATACCGAGGCCGACCGCAAGCGGTGGAAACTTGCGCTTCCCACCACTGGTGCGCATGAGCATCTCGTCGACGATGATCACGCCGGCGCCGATCAACGCGCCCCAGCCGATGAGATCCCACGGCACACTGCCGCCGATGACGCCCTTGGCGAGCGTGCTAATTAGCGTGGCTTGGGGCGCCGGCAACGGATGACCGGTGATGCCGTGAATCGGCGAGCCGGCGAAGCCGTTGGCCTTATTGAGCGCATTGAGAATCGGCGGGATGACGATCGCTCCGGCGAGCGTTCCGAGAACGAGCGCCCATTGTTGTTTGCCGGGATTCGCACCGACGAGTTGCCCCGTTTTGAGATCCTGTAAGTTATCGTTGGCGATCGTCGCGACGCAGAGCACGACGGCCGTCACGAAGAGCGCGAAGGCGATGAGCGTTTGTCGTGCAGCATCGGGCGCGTTGTGCGCAAGTCCGAGCAGTGCGAGCGAGATACCCAGGACGGTAAGGATCGCGAGCCCCGAGACGGGACTGTTCGACGAACCGATCAAGCCGGCCATGTAGCCGCAGACCGCAGCGACCACGAAACCGACGACGATGACGTAGAGAATCGCAACGGCGACGATCGGCACGATATAGGCGTTGAGCGGGCCGCCGATGAGAAACGTCGCGAGCAATATTGCGAGTGGCACGATGCACGCGAGGCTAATCAAACCAACGAGGCCGATGGGAATGTCTTGCTCCTCGATCGGTACACTCAGCGCGCCGCCCGATGCCCGCGCACGCGACGAAGCGATCGAGGCGAGTAGGCCGCCGACAACGGGCTTCGCGAGTTTGATCACCGACCAGATTGCTGCGATGCCGATCGTTCCGGCCCCGATGAAACGCACTTGGTGCGCCCAGACGGCAGTTGCGACATCCTCCGCGGCACCGGCCACCGGATGCAGCGCAGTGAGCAACGGCGTGAGGACGCCCCACGAGAGGAAGAGTCCGCCGAAGATGGCGATGCCGACGGAGAGGCCGATCAGATGCCCGGCGCCGAGCAGTGCAAACGACAGCGAGACATCGAGCCCCGTCGCGGCGCTACCGGCGCGGAAGTAACCCTTCACGTCGTTCGAGAGCGCGTTGGAATAGGCGACGAGCGCGTACAGACCGGAGACGACGGCACCTAGCGCGACCGTAAGCAGACCGATACGATCGGCTTTTTCGCCCGCAGCCTTCGAACCGACGATCAACACTTCGGCGGCCGCGACGCCTTCCGGATAGGGCAGATCGGAGTGCGTGACCATCGCGCGTCGCAGCGGAATCGTGTACATGACGCCGAGGATTCCGCCGATCAAGCAGACGCCGAACGATTCCCAGTACGGGAAGCCTGTCCACCAGCCGATCATGATGAGCCCGGGCAAGACGAAGATCACCGACGAGAGCGTGCCCGCCGCCGATGCGATCGTCTGCACGATGTTGTTTTCGTAGATCGTGCTGTTCTTGAAGGCGCGCAGTGCGGCCATCGAAAGCACGGCCGCCGGAATCGAGGATGCGAACGTCAGGCCGATCTTTAGGCCCAGATAGACGTTGGCCGCCGTGAACAGAAACGTGATCACGACGCCGAGCAGTACGCCGCGGAGTGTAAACTCCACGCGCTTATCGAGGATCTTCGCCATGAGAGGCGCGTTCGGCGAGCCGGACGAAAGCCCCGGTATGAACAAACGTCTTCTTTTTGGCGCTGCCGTTGCGGTCGCCCTCACCGCTTGCGGGCACAAGTCCGCGGTCACCACGCAAAATGCGCTGACCTCGGGAGCTACTGCTCCGGCCGGTCCCGTTGTCGCGGCCGCAGGTACGACGTTCTACGGAAAGCTCTCGACTGAGCTCGGCTCGAAGATCAGCCACCTCGGCGACCAGTTCACTATCACGCAGACCGACACGCTATTGCACAAGGATGCTGCGTTGCACGGTGCCGCTATAGACGGGCACGTTGCGGGACTGACGGCTGCCGGCCCGATGAAGAAGGCCGCAATGGACCTCGTCTTCGACGATATTCGTCTCGCCGACGGCACCAAAGAAGCCGTCGACGTAACATTGATTTCGGCCGGCGCGTTCGATCCGAAGAGTCACCACCTACGCACCATCGGCATGATGATCGGCGGCGCGATGGCGGCGAAGCATCTCACACACGGGCACTCGATGCTCGGCGCCGTCGGCGGTTACGCCGCTTCGCAGGCCCTCAAGACCGACATCGTCGTGAAGCCCGGGACGACGCTTGAGTTACGGTTTAACGCGCCGGTGGCTTCGTCGGGGTCGGCGCCGGCTTCTCCGTAATCACATGAGGCGTGATGATCAAGTAGAGATTGGTCGTCTGCGAACTCGTCGACTTATTGCGGAAGAGCCCACCGATCAACGGGAGATCACCCAGCCCCGGTACTTTACTGAGGCTGGTGATCTCCGTCTTTTGCAACAAGCCACCGACGAGCAATGATTCGCCATCACCGACGATTCCCGACGTCAGCGCCTGACGCACCGCGATGCGCGGTGCGTTGCCGACATAGTCGATGATGCTCGAGACCTCCGAGAAGACTTGGGTCGTCACTCGTCCGTCGGCCGAGACCCGCGGCAGAATCTGCAAGCTTACGCCGACGTTGATATACTGCACCTGGTTCTCGATGATGGTGCCGCCGCCGCTTGGTACGAGAACTGAAGTCGTAATCGGCACCGCTTCGCCCGATAGAATCGCAGCCGTGCGCCCGTTGACGGTGAGAATGCGCGGTCGCGCGAGAATCTTTGCGGAGCCCGCTGTCTCAAGAGCATGGAGTTGCGCGCCGATGGCAACGCTCGAGACCGCCTTGCCCCCGGAGGTCAGGGTCGTGCTTGCGGTTGCCAACGCCTGTCCGTTCGGGGAAAAGTTGAGGCCGAGGTCTTCCGCTCCGCTTTCGGTGAGTTCGACGACCTCGGCTTCGAGCAAGATGCTCGGCGTCGGTACGTCGACGTAGGCGATCAGCTGCCGGTCGTGTTTGATCTGCTCCGGCGTATCGGTGAGAATGACGGCATTCAAGCGTCGGTCGATGGCAACGTGATCATCGAGTCGCGTCCCCTGCGAAACGTCCTTCGTCATGATCGCTGCGGTCGGTAGCGTGACATATGTTGGCGTGCGTGCGCCTCCCGATGAGCTCGAGCCGCTATTACTATTCGGGTTCGGTGTAGGCGCCGCAAACGGCGACTGCGGTGTGAAGCCATCGAGTGAAGCGATGGATGCGCCCTTTACCAACAGCCCGGCAACCTCGCTGACGTCTGCATACGAAAGCGGAATGAATACGGTCTGACTATTCCCGCGATCGATCACACCAATGTCGAGCGACGATTCGAGATCCGAATGCGGTGCGGCAATGTGGAGAACCACGGTATCGCCACCCGAGGCGATCTCTTGCGTTACGCGAACGCGATTGCGTAGGAGCAGATCGAGACGCAGACCGATGGCAGCGAAGCTGTTGAACTTTCCGCTGATGATCTCGCCGGAGGGCGCGATCGAGACATTGGCATTCGGTTGCAAGGCGCCGCCGAAGAAGACGACGTGAACAAGGTTCGGTACGCTGTGGATGATGCGTGTCGGCGGCGCCTCGCCGTCGAACAAAAGCGTGATCCGCGAACTCCCGTCGTCCGCCGTGACGCTATGTATCGAGATGAGTTGCGTGAAGCTCGATGCGGCCGGAGCGGTGCCGGACGAGATGAGAATAAAAGCAAGCGCCGCAGCGACTAATCGTAACGCCATACTGCCAACTTAGGCGCCGAGCGTGCCCTTACCTAGAACGGACAAAGAATCAGCGTGGGAGAGCGTATTTGGCGCGACGGCGCGCTCCAGGCGCGACGGCGCGCTCCAGTGCTACGGCAAAGGCATCGACGTCCTCGGGGCGCGTTGCATGTGAGGTCATCCAGCGAACCTCGGGCCGCGCATCGTCGAAGGTGTAGAAGAAGAACGAAGCGCGAGCACGCTCGATCGCGGCCCGGTCGAGCGTGGCGAAGATGGCGTTGGTCTCGACCGCGCGGGTAACGGTGATCTCCGGGATACGGGCAACGCGCACGGCGAGGCGCCCGGTCATCTCGTTTGCGTGCGAGGCGTTACGTCTCCAGAGATCATCGGTCAGCAACGCTTCGAACTGCGCCGCGATGAATCGCATCGTTTGCGCGCCTGCTCCGCCGCGCCATCGTGCAACGCTTCGTTGAAGAAGAGCACTGCCTCACCGTACATCGTACCGTTCTTCGTTCCGCCGAAGGTGAGTACGTCGACGCCGCAGTCGCGCGTTGCTTCGCGTAAGCCGGTGCGCAAAGCAGCGGCAGCGTTGGCGATCCGTGCACCGTCAACGTGGACGAAGAGGCCGCCATCGTGCGCGGCGTCGCAGAGCGCGCGCAGTTCGGCATTGGTGTAGAGCGTGCCGAACTCCGTCGCTTGGGAGATCGAGAGCGCGCGCGGCGTAACGTGGTGCGCATCGCGCCCTCGTCCGAGATAGGGTGCCAGCAGCGCCGGTGTCATCTTTCCATCGGCACCGGTAGCGACCGTGAGGATCTTCGATCCGTTGATGCGTTCGAACGCACCACACTCGTCGGTATTGATGTGTGAACTCACCGGCGTGACGATCGCCTCGAAGGGGCGAAGGGTCGCACCGAAGGTCATCACGTTCGCGCCGGTACCGTTGAACGCGAAATAGACGCCGGTATCGTCGCCAAAGATCGTGCGGAGCTTCGCGATCGCGCGTTCGGTATAGGGATCGTGCCCGTAGCCGACAGCATCGCCCTCGTTCGCCGCTTCGAGCGCATGCAGAATCTCCGGCGCAACCGGCGCATTATTATCGCTCGCAAACGAAATCATCGTAGCGACGAGGTTTGCTGCCGAGGAACCCTAGTCATCCCGAGCCCCTCGACTCCGTGCTTCGCACTACGCTCGGGGTAAACTCCGCGCCGCCATTGACATCCCGAGCGTCGGACATCTTGTCATCCCGAGCGTCGGGAACGAAGTGACCAGAGTCGAGAGACAACCTCCACGCATTGCCCTCGACTCGTCCCT
>CAJDXE010000047.1_pt1 | contig 9968 bp, 5 predicted proteins | sample 7391781 | NCBI WGS metagenome assembly CAJDXE01 (sample SAMEA7055730, study PRJEB34461) | soil metagenome | biome: terrestrial ecosystem; feature: Peninsula; material: soil | place: Antarctica | collected 2016
TCGACACCGGCTGCGGTCAGGCGCACAGCATACTCTTCGGGGGAGGCGGGCGGCGTCACCATCGTGAACGGCGCGGTGCCTCCATCATCGGCGATAACGCTCATCCACCGCGCGCCGGCCGGAACCAACGCCGATTGATACGGCTTCAGCGTGGCGCTGCCGCCGTCGCACGCAACGGTGAGCGCGTGCTCGAGGGCCATCACGATGATAGGACGATTGCCGGTCGGGATCGAGGCGGGTTCGCCGGTTGCGACGATGCGCTCTACGATAAAGTGCCGATCAAAGATCAACGCGGTGCGATCGAGATTGTCGAAGCGGTAGTCGAGCGGGATGATCGCGCCGTGCGTTCCACGGCGGTAGTCAAGAACGTCGGCAGCTTTCTCGACATGAAGCTCTCGTGGCTTTCCGTCAGTGCCGGTACGGTTCCAATCAAAGATGCGATAGGTGAGATCACTCGCCTGCTGCGTTTCGAAGAGCGCGATGCCGTTTCCGATCGCATGGAGGGAGCCGGCGGGGAGAAAGTATGCCTCGCCCGCCTTCACCGGAACGCGGCGGAGAATCTCGCCGAGCGTGCCGTCGGCGACGCGTGCGAGATACTCCTCGCGACTGGTGTCATGCGTCCAACCAAGGACGAGCTCGGCACCTTCGTCGGCGCGGAGGATCAGCCAACATTCGGTCTTGCCGTTCGGCTGGTGCTCGACGCGCTCGGCATAAGCATCGTCGGGATGAACTTGTACGGAGAGCCAATCGTGAGCGTCGATGATCTTCGTTAGAACCGGAAATATGTGCGACGGATCAATGTCACCGAGGAGCGCAGCCCCGAGCGAGGAGCGTAGCTCGGCGATCGTGGCGCCGGCGAGCGGCCCGTTGGCAACGGCGTTCGTGTCCCAACATTCCCACGATTCACCGATCTTTGCGTGAGGGTCGCCGTCCTTGCCGTAGTCGGTGACGAGTGCGTCCCCGCCCCAGATCGCCGGGGTGAGTTTCGGTACGAGTATATAGGGATACAGATCGCTAGCGCTCATCGTTTACCGTTTCGACAAAGTGCGCGCGCAGCATCCCGCGCCCCGAGTTCCCGATAAAGATCTCCTCCGCGCCGCGCAGATCGGGGGCTCGCAGGATGCGCTCCTCCGCTACGCCGTCTGTCAGCAGGCGAGCACGAAGAATGCCGGGGAGGAGGCCGGCTTTGCTTGCCGGCGTGAAGAGGCGACCGTCGATGCGCGCAAATAGGGTTGTGCGTGCGCCCTCGGTGATCTCGTCGCGCTCGTTGCGCAGGAGCGCGTCGAAGCAGTCGTGTCGCACGGCAAATGCGGCGGCACGATCATAGGCCGGTCGCCAGGTGGTCTTGTGGCGCAGCAGGGGGTCGCTCGAACGAACCCGCTCCGGTGAGAGCGCGATGCGCACGGGCTCGCCCGGGATCACAAGCGGGCGGAGCTCAACGACCGGTGTTCCGTCCTCGCGGAGTTGAACGCGGATGAGGTGTCCGGGCCGGTCGATTGCCGCGATCGCTTCGATAAGCCGGTCGAGATCGAAATGCGCACCGAGATAGGCAGCGGTGCGCTCCATCCGCCGGAGGTGCATCTCGCGAGCCTGCGGATCGCCGCCCGCGAAGGTTTCGATCGCTTCGATCGATGTCGTTGCATCAAGAAAGAAGCGGGCCTTGAGCGCGACCTCGTTGCGTTCCTCCGCTGCGACCGAATCAGCGACGATGCCGCCGCCTGCATCGAACCTCCCGGACCCGGTAGCGAGATCGATCTGCGCAGTACGGATCGCAACGTTCCACCAGCCGCGCCTCTGCGGCGAAAGATAGCCGACGGTCCCGCAATATGCTCCGCGCGCGCGAGGCTCGAGTTGGGCGATGCGCGCCATAGCGGCGCGCTTCGGGGCGCCGGTGATGCTGCCACACGGAAAGGTCGCCGCAAAGAGTTCTGCCAGCGATCTTCCATGATTGAGCGATCCCGCGATCGTCGAGGTCATCGTCGCGAACGTCGGATAGCATTCGACCTCGAAGAGCCGTTCGACCGTGACATCGCTGCAAACGCGATGGAGATCGTTGCGTAAGAGATCGACGATCATCACATGCTCGGCACGATTCTTCTCGGAGTCGAGCTCGCTGATGCGGTCGAGCAACGCTGTGCCCTTCATCGGTTTGGTCTTCACGCGCAATCCGTCGAAGCCGAGAAAGAGCTCGGGGGAGAGCGAGACGATGTGCCGGTCGCCGTCGCACAGATAGGCAGCATGTGGGACTTCCGCCCGTCGCGCCAGCGCGAGATAGAGTTCGTACGGATCTCCATCGAAGCGAAAGTCGTACGGGATCGTGTAGTTGACCTGATAGACATCGCCTTCGTAGATGGATCGCCGGATCTCGCTGATCGCTGCATCGTAGGCTGCGACGGTTACAGCGGAGCGCGCCCCACCGACCGAAAACCCGCGCGCCTCGCGCGGCGCCTCGTCGATCTGCGGCTCATCGAAGAGCCCGATCACCGCGCCTCCCTCGTAGTCGATGGCGCCGGCAATCCAAGCGCCATCGCGCAGTGCCGCCTCGGCTTCGTCGAGTGCAAGCGCCGTCCGGGTGGCGTCCGTTGCGCGCAGAACTCGCTGCGGATCAGCAAAGCGCAGCGGGCGCTCCCATCCGATGACGACCGTGAATAAACTCACGTCGTCCGGGTTGGTCCGATGCCGGTCGGCTCCTGCCGGACGGTACGACTCGCGCGCCGAACAACGGAAGCATGCATCGCGTCTATCTCGGCATCGGTTCCAATCTCGGTGATCGCCAAGCGAACATCCTCGCGGCGCTCCAGCGTCTACGTGCGCGGGTCACGGTGGTTGCAGTCTCGGCATTCTACGAGAGCGCTCCCGCCGAGGGTGCGAGTGGCCCGGCGTTTCTCAATGTCGCGGCTGAGGTTACGACCGATCTCTCGCACGACGCGTTTGAACGGTTTGCGCAGGATGTCGAGACGGCGATCGGCCGCGCCGGGCGTCATCGTCTGCAGGCGCGTCCGATCGATCTCAACATTTTACGCTACGACGATGCAGAGCACCCGCACTTAGCGCAGCGGGCCTACGATGTGATTCCGCTCGCGGAGATCGTGCCGGCATACCGTGCCGCAGCAGAGGCGCTCGGTGAGACCGGCGTCCACCGTCGCGAGCGCGCGTTAACGTTCATCGCAAACCGCCAGGAAGAGGTTCCCGACGTACGCCTCTCGCTCGGCCGCGTCGGTGTGAGCTCCGTCAAGCGTGTCGTCCATCTCGACATCGATGGGCAAAAGCGCACGTTTAACGGCACGTTCTCGATGGTGGCCGATCTCGCACCGGATAAAGCCGGCGTGCACATGTCGCGCTTCTCCGAGATATTAGAAGAGGCGACGCTCGACGTGCTATCGCGTGAGGACGAGCCGGCGCGTATCGAACGACTCGTCGAAAAGATCGCACGTGAGATCGTCAAGACGCAGACCGCGATCCGTGCCGATGTCCGTCTGCAAGCCGACTTCGGATTGGAACGCTGGACACCGGTTAGTGGCAAGCGCGGCGAAGAGACCTATACACTCATCGGCGTTGCACATGCCGATGAAAACGGCGCGACGCGCCGCGTCGTCGGCGTCGAAGCCGAGGGCATGACCGCCTGCCCCTGCGCACAGCTGATGGTCCGGGAGCACTCGCTCGGCGAGTTGATCGACGCCGGATTCAGCAAAGAGGACGCGACGCGGGCTTTGGATGCTTTGCCGGTTGCTACGCACAACCAGCGCGGGCGCGGTTCGGTGCTGATCGGCGCGAGCGACGAATCGGTCGTCGTACGCGCCGAAGATCTTGTCGAGATCGTCGAGAGCTCGATGTCGTCGGAGACTTACGATCTTCTCAAACGACCCGACGAGTTCTTTATCGTTAACAAGGCCCACCACAATCCGAAGTTCGTCGAGGATGTCGTGCGTGGAATCCTCGCGCGTTCACTCGACATGTATGCCGACTTGCCCGACGACACATTCGTCTTCGCCAGCCAAGTAAATTACGAGTCGATTCACAAACATGACGCCTTCGCCGAGTCGTTCGGCACCTTCGGCGAGCTGCGACAAGAGCTACGTCATAGCACGTACGTCTATGAGAAGACCGACCTCGCGAAGTGGCTGGGAACGCGGCCGTCTTCGCTCTTGCGCTAGTGGCGCAGCCTTAGCCGGCCTCCGCCAGGTATTCGCCGATACGATCAGCGGGCATCGGATGGGCGAGGAGATAGCCTTGCACCAAACCGCAGCCCTGTGCTTCGAGTACGGCGAGTTGCAGTGCATTTTCGACGCCCTCGGCGACGACTTCGAGATCGACCTCGTTTGCAAGGCGAATGATCGCGGCGACAACGGCACGCGCACGCGGATCGACTTCGCAGCGCGCAACGAAGGATCGATCGATCTTGAGCACGTCGGCCGGTGTATCGTGTAGGCGACCGAGGGACGATCCGCCGGTACCGAAATCATCGATAGCGATCTTGATCCCGCGTGCTCGTAGACCCGCAGAGATTGCGCCGATCTCCAATTCGTCGGCCGCCACGATCGTCTCGTTAATCTCAACGACGAGCGCAGCCGGTTCAAGATTGTGTGTATCCAGCAACGCCATCAAGCGGTCGCCGAAATGCGGGTCATGGAGTTGCCGGTCGAAGACGTTAACCCACATGGTGAAGTTAGGATCGCTGTTGCGCCACACGCGGGCCTGCACGATACTGGCTTCGATCAGCGACCATCCAACACGCTCGCCGAGGGCGAGACGTTCGAGGAGATGTAAAAAGGCCGCCGGTTTGAGTATGCCGCGCTGCGGATGATCCCAGCGCACCAGGGATTCGACCCCGATGAATTTCCAGCGCCCTTGTACGCGCCGGTAGATCGGTTGATAGAACGGAACGAACTCGCCGTTGTCGGCTGCGCGGTGTAGCTCGGCGAGCAGGGTCTGCCCGCGCGCCGTATCGGTGTCATTTGTGTAAACGACTTCGCGGCGATGGGTGGCCTTTGCCCGATCGACGGCAGAGTCCGCAGCGCGAAGCAAGATATCGGGGCGGTTTCCGGGGCCGACCGAGATTCCGAGTGAGAGCGAGAGATAGATGTGCGCGTCGGAGATGTCGAACGCTTCTTCGACACAGGCGTGCAGTGCGTTGGCCATCCGCTCGATATCGGAGGTATTCTCGGAGGCGAGAGCAAACTCGTCGGCGCTAACACGCGCGACGATTGAGTTCCCGATCGTCGTGTTTGCAAGACGCGTTCCGAGCACAACGAGCAGGTTATCGGCTTCATCGCGACCGACGCCCTCGTTGAGCAAGCGCATATCGTCGACGTCGGCGACCACTAGCGCGATGCTCGCATCGCCGCGTGCGACCATCCACTCGACCAGGCTGGCGCGATTCGGCAGACCGGTTAGGAGATCGGTCGCGGCCTGCTTGCGCAGGCGCCGTTCGAGGCGATTGCGTTCGCATGAAATCGATCCGAGGACGATCGACATGATGGCGCTGGTCGCGATAAATGCTTGATAGTTCATCAGACCACTCGCAGGCGCGTGGGTCGCCACTTGGAGCACGGTTGCGGTGAGATCGGCGCAGAGAATGCCGATCGCCGCGCCGACGATCCCACCGCGTATCGAGAGCCATGCTAGCGGTAAGAAGGGAATCGCGAGCAACGGCGCACCGAGATCGTTCGGGACGATGGCGTAGGCGATGACGACCGCGATGATGGTGCATGCGAGCGCCGCGATGAACTCCAAGCGCTCGATGTGCGGATCGAACTTCGAGCGATCGCCGGCCAGCCATTCGAGCGCGATGACGAGCGGCGGGAAGAAGGCGAGGACGCCGATACCGTCGCCGACAGCGAAGCGCGCCAACTGGATTGGAACGGCGGACCAGGGGAACCAACCGCGCGCAACGAGGATTGGCATGAGCGCGAAGAAGATGATCGTCGGTGCAAGCACTGCGGCAACGACGATGAAGAGGATAGCATCGCGCGCGGTGCGGGTTGAAAAGCGGACGCGAAGCGGCCCGGTCAGCAGAAGATAGGCGCCGGCATAGCCGAGGCCGGTGATGACGCCGTGCGGCAGGCGCACCGGGAGCCAGTAGCCGCTGTGCCGATCGAAGATCATCCAGCGAATGCAGTCTGCAACGAAGACGAGCGGCCACCAGCGAGCGCCAAGGGCATAGAAGAGCGCCAAATCGAGGGCGCCGCCGAGGTACCAGGGGCTGAAGCCGGAGAGGTGGATGTAGTCGTTCGCCGCGACATCACACCCGATCCACAGGACAACAAAGCTCACGGCGATCAATGCCGTCGTAAGCGCCGACCTTCTCGGGGTCACACTCGTTCCTAAAGAGGAAGGCATGCTCGGCCATTCAAGAGGGCGCCATGCTCGCCCTCGTCAACGCCCGCGCTTATGCCTACGACCCGGTCCAAAACACCTATCAGCGCCACGATGCGCTGGTGATCGATGCCGGTCGCATCGTCGCTTTAGAGCGCACCGCACTCGGCGCCGGAGTCGAACTGCACGACGTCGAGGGAGCTACCATTCTCCCGGCGTTGAGCGATGCGCACCTCCACCTTACCGATACGGGCCATTTTCTCGGCGATCGCGACCTCGGGAAAGCCGACTCGTATGATACATTCCACGCACGCGTCTCTGCCCTCGTTCCTGAAGACGGAGTTATCTTTGCCGGTGGCTTCGATGATGCACGTTGGCATGACGGCGGATGCGCCGATGCGGTTGCATTGGAGCGTGTCCATGCAGACCGGCGTGCGCTCCTTACGCGGGTCGACTTTCATTCATGCATCGTTAATCGCACGACGTTGACGTGGTTGGATTTGGAGCCGGATACACCCGGCATCGAACGCGATGCGGACGGTGCTCCGACCGGACGATTGACGATCGATGCAAACTGGCGCGCGCAGACGGCGTTTGCGGCAGCGCTCCCGACCGTATCGCGGCGGTCTGCCGAGCGTCGCGCAAACGCGTTGGCACTTTCGCGCGGCGTCGTCCACCTGCACGCGCAGTTCGTTGGCTTAGAACGCGAAGCGTACGCGGCGGAGATCGCCGCGGTGCGCGCGCTACCGGGGAAATGGTATCCGAAAATTTGCGAGCCCGATCCGCAACTTGCCGCCGAGCTTGGACTCGCGTATGTCGGCGGTGATGTCTTCCTCGACGGCTCGATCGGGAGTGGCACGGCGGCGCTCTGCTCGCCGTACTGTGCAGGCGGCGATGGCAGTCTTACGTACAGCGACGATCAAGTCTATAGCTATTTCGGTACGGCGGAGGCGCTCGGTATCTCGGCCGGCGTGCACGCGATCGGGGATCGCGCTATCGAACAGGCGGTCGCGACGTGGGAGCGGGTCCTCGGTGGGAGACCGTCGTCGCGCGGTTGCCGGCACTTCATCGAACATTTCGAGATTGCGAGCGACGAGCACATCGAAGCGTGCGCACGTATGGGAATCCATCTGTCGGTGCAACCACAGTTCGATGCGTCGTGGGGTGGACGTGGTCGCATGTATGACGAGCGGCTGGGTACAACGCGCGCTCGGTCGATGAATCGCTTTGCAACGGCGTTGCATGCGGGTGCGGTACTCTGCGGCGGATCGGATAGTCCTGTCTGCGCGCTTGATCCGCTCGCCGGTATGCAGGCCTTCGTCGATCATCACGAACACGACGAGCGCCTCTCGACGCGCGATGCGTTGACCGCATACACCTACAACGGCGCACTGCTCGGCCACGCGGAGCGCGAGACCGGGCGGCTTGCTCCCGGTCTCGCCGGCGATTTTGTTCTCCTCGATCGCGATCCGCTCGACGATGCGCGGTTTGCCGATTGCACCGTGCTCGAAACCTGGAGCGACGGCCTGCGCCTCTACTAAATGAGCGAGATCGTCTCTTGTGGTCGCGGATGGCGTGCTAGTGCCTCGAGCAAGGCGGTCGCCAGTTGATCGCAGATCGGATCGTCGATCGACTCGACATCGCCGGCGTCGGCTAGGCGCGCCTTCTCCGGATCGATCGGGATCTGCGCTAGGACCGGCGCGTTAGCCAACTCCGCAACCTTCTGCGCGTACGACGGTCCGAAGATGTCGTAGCGCTTGCCGGTATCGGGCGCGACGAAGTACGACATGTTCTCGACGACGCCGAGTACCGGCTTCTTGAGCTGTGAGATAAGGTTAGCGGCCTTGCGGACAATCATCGTTGCGAGCGCCTGGGGCATCGTCACCAGTACCACGCCGTCGACGGTCAGTGACTGCAAAACGGTGAGCGGTGCGTCGGAGGTGCCGGGCGGAAGGTCGATGAGCAAGACATCGAGATCGCTCCACTGCACCTGCTCGAAGAACTGTCGGATCACGCCGGAGAGGATCGGCCCGCGCCAGATCATCGCCTGATCCTCTTTGTCGGTCAGGAGATTGGAGCTAACGATCTCGATCGCACTGCGGGAGAGCGCCGGAACCATCAACGGCTGCGGGTTGCCCTGCTTCGTCTTCGGGGCGTTCGGATCGGCGGTGATTTCGAGCGGTGTATGCAGGCCGAAGAGCTTGGGAATCGATGGGCCGGTGATATCGGCATCGAGGATACCGACGCGCAGATGTTTGCGGCGCAGACCGATGGCGAGGAGCGCGGTGACGAGTGATTTGCCTACGCCGCCCTTGCCCGACATCACCGGCACGACGTACTTGATCTTGGCGCGGCCGGAGAAGGACCCGGGCGCACTGCGGTTCGTCGGCGTCTTGTCTTCCTTGGCGATCAGCGGAACGAAGCCGGAGAGGCGCGCCTGGGTTAGGGCGGCGATGATCGGCTCGACGCGCAGGCTATGGGCCTTCGCACCTTCGGTGATCGTCTCGTACTTGCTGACGGCGCAACCGGAGCAGCCCAAACCGAACTGCCCGAGCACATCGGCTGCAATCGGCAACGCGGCGACGAGGTCTTTGATATTTGTCGTAGGGGAGATTTCGAGTTCGACGTGCGGCATGATAACGTTATTCCACCACAAAACCCCCGGTCATGCTTACGGATTCCATAGCACGTGCCGCCTCAATTCTCGCGGGAGGTTGCGATTCGCCGGTGCGATCAGGATGGTCGGTCGGCGGCGCTCCGTTTATCCAAAAGGGCGCCCGCGGTGCCTACGCATACGACGAGCACGGCGAGCGCTACATTGATTATGTGATGGCTTATGGCCCGCTACTCTTCGGCCACACCCATCCGGCCCTGACCACCGGGCTCGACGAGCTTGCCGCCAACGGCGCGGTGTGGGGAAGTACCCACTCCGAGGAGGTGCGCCTGGCCGAGCGGATTCGCGCCTACCTCCCGGTGATGGAGCGAATGCGGTTCGTCACGACCGGCACCGAGGCGGTGATGAGTGCGGTTCGCACCGCGCGCGCGTTCACCGGACGGAACCTGATCCTCAAGTTTGCCGGCAATTATCACGGCCACTTCGACCTCGCACTGCTCGATGCGGGCGCATCGGCGCATACGGCAGATGCGTCGCGCGGCGGCATCCCCGAGGGCGTGATGCGCGACGTTGTCGTTGCTCGTTACAACGATCTTGCGTCGGTCGATGCATTACTCGCCGGACGCGAAGGCGAGCTTGCCGCGATACTCGTCGAGCCGATCGTCGGCAACATGGGGATCGTTACCCCGGTCGAGGGATTTCTGGCCGGCCTGCGCGAGCGCTGCGACCGCCTCGGCGCAGTCCTGATCTTCGATGAAGTGATTACGTGGCTTCGATTCGGACTCGGCGGTGCGCAAGCGCGGGTTGGGGTGCGTCCCGATATAACAACGCTCGGGAAGGTGATGGGTGGAGGATTTCCGATCGCGACGTTCGGCGGACGGGAGGAGATCATGAACGTGCTTGCACCGAACGGTTCGACCTTCACCGGCGGAACGCACGGCGGCAATCCGTTCAGCGTCGGCATGGCGCATCGCACGCTCGATCTCATCGAGGCGCATCCAGAGTACTACCCGCAGATCGATGCGCTCGGCGCCCGATT
>CAJDXE010000058.1_pt1 | contig 9848 bp, 8 predicted proteins | sample 7391781 | NCBI WGS metagenome assembly CAJDXE01 (sample SAMEA7055730, study PRJEB34461) | soil metagenome | biome: terrestrial ecosystem; feature: Peninsula; material: soil | place: Antarctica | collected 2016
TCGACGACAATAGTGGTGAAGGTAGGGCCCAACCGCGCGATACGTCTGCCGTACGAGGTTCTTGAACCTGTTCTCACAGGTGGGTGCGGCCCGGGCGCAGGTCCGATAGGCATTCGCCCAAATCGTACTTGTCGTATCCGGAGCTGATGCTCCCGAGGGTTACGCGTTGGTCCAGGCACCTATATGACGGTACGCGATACCACGCAGTCGGACGCTCAAAGCGTACCATCCCCGGTCAAGAGGAATGGACACCTTTTCCCAGGACCCGCCCGATCGTCTCGATCGCCCGGCGTCGTGCGAAGGCGTGGTCGATGATCGGATCGGGGTAGGCAAGCGTGCCGAACTCGGAGAGCATCGCGCGAATGAAGCGCTGGTCGGGATCGAACTTCTTCGCCTGCGTCTCGGGATTGAAGATACGGAAATACGGGACCGCGTCGGTGCCGGTCGAGGCCGCCCACTGCCAGCCGCCGTTGTTCTGGGCGAGGTCGGCGTCGGCGAGGTGCTGTTCGAAGTAGCGCTCCCCGCGTTGCCACGAAATGAGCAGATCTTTCGTAAGGAACGACGCCGCGATCATACGCAGACGATTGTGCATCCATCCGTAGCGGTTGAGTTGCCGCATCGCCGCATCGACAATTGGAACACCGGTGCGTCCTTCACACCACGCCGCAAAAGCCGCATCGTCGTCGCGCCACGGAATCTCGCGCGCGACCTCGACGAACGGGCTGGTTGCGACGTGCGGGAAGCGCGCGAGAATCATTTGATAGAACTCGCGCCATACCAACTCCGCGATCCACACCTCGGCGTTGCGCGCCTCGAACGCGCGCGCCAGCACCGTGCGAATGCCGATCGTCCCCGCGCGCAGGTGCGGCGAGAGATGCGAGGTTCCGTCGACCGCCGGGAGATCGCGCGATCGTTCGTAACGCTCCACCGGCCCATCGTGCGCGACGAAACGATCCAACGCTTCCCGCGCCAGCGCCTCCGAGGAGATCGGGAAATCAGGTGAGGACGCAAAGCCATACTCCTCCGGCACCGGGACCTCGCGTGTTGCACCGACGGCGCTCGCGTCGAGGATCCGTCCGGCAACCCGCTCGAGCGATGCGACCGGCGCGCGCGCCGCATGGTGATAGCGCTCCATCCAACGACGCATATACGGTGTGAAGACGCGATAGGGTCCACCCTCCTTGTCGGCGCCGAAGTGGACGTGGTCGAGCGACGCATGAAACGCTACGCCGGCATCTGCGAGCGAGCGTTCGACCCGAGCATCGCGCACGATCGCATCAGGTTCGTAATCGCGATTCGCATAGACCGCAGTTGCGCCGATGCGATCGGCAAATGCGGGCAGCACGGCTGCGGGATCGCCTTCGAGCAACGCAAGCTCACCGCCCAGCGAACGCAACTCGTCACGCAACGCGGCGAGTGCCGAGAAGAATGTCTGCACGATCGGCGCACCGATGCGCTCAGAGGTCAGAATTGCGGGGTCGAGCACGAAGACCGGAGCGATCCCATCACTCGCAAGGGCGGCACGCAAGAGCGCGACGTTATCGCGTACGCGCAGGTCGCGACGTAACCAGACGATCGCGCGTGTGTGCCGAGGAACGTCCGGTATCGCCTTGAACCGCTCGATCATGTCTCTTGCAACGTTGCGCACTTCGGCACTTGATCTCCCGCTCAAGCATCCGTTCAAGATCGCTCGCGGTGAGACGAGCGTCGCAAAGACGGCAACCCTTCGCGTCGGCTGGAACGGGCACGAAGGCCTCGGCGAAGCCGTCCCGATCAGCCGCTACCACGAATCGGTGCAAAGCGTGCTCGCATACTTTGCCGAGCATCCTCTGCAGATCAGCAATCCGTATCTGCTCGACGACATCCTGAGCGACGCGATACCGCCGGCAGCGCGCTGTGCGCTCGACCTCGCGCTACACGACCTGATCGGCAAGGATCTCGGTAAGCCGCTCTACGCGTTGCTCGGCCTCGATCCCGCCAAGACGCCGGTGACGTCGTTTACCATCGGTATCGCCGATCCGCAGACAACCATCGCGAAAGTCGATGAGGTGCGCGACCATCCGCTCCTCAAGGTGAAACTCGGTACCGGCAGTGCCGACGCCGACATCGCGACGATCGAACTGATTCGTTCACGTTATACCGGTACGATTCGCATCGACGCCAACGAGGGCTGGGATGTGCCGACCGCGATCCGCGTCCTCCGTGAGATCGAACGCTTCGATATCGAGTTCTGCGAGCAACCATTACCCGCGGGAAGTCCGCAAGCACTGCGGCAGGTTCGCGAGAGCGTACATATTCCAATCGTTACCGATGAAGACTCGTGCACCGCCGCTGATCTGCCGAAGCTCTACGGCTGTGTCGACGGTATCAACGTCAAGCTCGTGAAGTGCGGCGGTATTCGCCCGGCGCTCGCAATGATTCACACCGCGCGCGCGATGGGTCTCAAAGTGATGCTCGGCTGTATGGTCGAGTCGCAGATATCCGCGAGTGCGGCCGCGCATCTCTCACCGCTCGTCGACTGGGCCGACATCGACGGGCCGTTTCTCACCGCGTGCGATCCCTTCGACGGCATCACCTACGCCGGCGGCAAGATCATGCTCAACAGCAAACCGGGTCTAGGCGTTACCGAACGCGTCGCAGTTGCCTAGGCGCTACGTCATCCTCGCGCCCGGCGAGTTTGCGCAGAACGCCAAGACGGCGCACGGCGTCATTCGCTACGGTACCGACGAGACGGTCGCGGTGATCGATGCAACCTGCGCCGGAAAGCGCGTGCGTGAGGTCGTACCGCATCTCAACAGCGATGCGCCGATCGTGGCGAGCGTCGCCGATGCGCTGCGGTACGAACCGACGGCATTGCTGATCGGCACCGCGCCGCAAGGTGGTAAGCTTCCCGCGTCGTGGCGCGCCGAGATACTCGCCGCCATCGGCGCGGGCCTAGAGATCGTCAGCGGCCTCCACGACATGCTCAATGACGACGAAGAGTTCGTCACCGCCGCGCACGCGGCGGGAACAACGATTTGGGATGTACGCAAACCACCGGAGGTGCCACTGTTCAGCGGCGCCGTCTATGATGTCGCAGCACCGGTCGTCCTGATGGTCGGCAACGATTGCAATGTTGGCAAGATGACCGTCGCCCTCGAACTCGCTGCGGCCACAAGGCAACGCGGAAAGCGCGCAGCATTCGTGCCGACCGGACAGACGGGCATCATGATCGCCGGCTGGGGCATCGCGGTCGATCGTGTCATCAACGACTTCGGCCCCGGCGCCGCCGAGCAACTCGTTGTGCAAGCCGCACGAGAGCAACCCGACCTCATCTTTGTCGAAGGGCAAGGCGCGATCAATCACCCCGCCTACGCACCGGTCACGCTCGCGTTGATGTTTGGCAGCGCGCCCGACGCGATGATTCTCGTCTACGATGTGCCGCATCCGCGTATTATGCCGCTCGGGACGCCCACGCTAGGCTACCGCGAGATCATTGCGACCTACGAATCGCTGATCGCCACGGTGAAGCCCGCAAAGATCGCCGGCATCGCACTCAACACGCGCAAGATCACCACAGACGAAGAAGCTCGCGCCGAGATCGCGCGCGCGAAAGACGAGACCGGGCTTCCGGCCGATGATGTCGTGCGCTTCGGGGCGCAGGCGCTCTACGACGCGGTCGCGCACTCGTTTACCAAGTACCGCCCGCTCTCGGAGACAACCGCATGATCATCCGCAGGCTCTTCGCGTTGGCGCTCTGCGTCGCGACCATCGCCGGTTGCAGCAAAGCATCGCAAACAACGACCGCGAGCGGTCTGCATCCGTGGACGATCCCCGGCGTTCTGCGCCTCGGGGAACCGGACGAGCCCGACAGCCTCAACCCGCTCTTCGCGAACAGCTCCGCCTCCGATCTCGCCTTCGGCATGCTCTACACCTACATCTTGCGCTACGACATCGACGGCAACTACACACCGGATCTCGCAACCGAAGTGCCGTCGACGACGAACGGCGGCATCTCCAAAGACAACATGACGATCACCATCCATCTGCGCAAGGACGCGAAGTGGGCCGACGGCACACCGCTCAACGCCGACGATTGGATGTTCACCTACCACGCGGTCAACAATCCGGCCAACAACGTCAAGTCGAAATACGGTTGGGATGCGATCGCATCGGTCGATGAGCCGGACAAATATACGCTGGTCATGCACCTGAGCAAACCAACGGTCGCGGCACTCGGCATCCTGGCACCCGGGGGAACCGGCTTCCCACCGTTGCCGAAGCATTTGCTCGGTAACCTGCACGACCTCAACCACGTTGCTTTCAACACGATGCCGCTCGCAAGCGGCCCATACATCCTCACGGCATGGAATCACGGCAGTTCCTTGCTCTTTGCGCCCAACCCGTACTATTTCCGTGGCGCACCGAAGCTCAAGCAAGTCGTCTGGAAAGTTATCCCCGACGCGAACACGCTCTTCACGCAGTTGCAGACTCACGAGATCGACGTTTACGCCGCCGTCAACGAATCCAGCGTACCGTACCTCGGGAAGATCGACGGTATCACCGTCGACAAGCGATTGGTCGCCAACTATCGTCGTCTACAGTTCAATGTCTCTCGCCCGAATCTGCGCGACGTACGTGTGCGCAAAGCGATCGCTGAAGCGGTCGATTGGAAACGCATCAACGACACAATCTACCACGGCTATAACGTCCTTGCATCGAGCGATGTTTTTCCGCTCTCGTGGGCGGCACAGCCGCAGATCCCACGCTATCCGTTCGATGTCGCCGATGCAAAGCGGCAGCTCGCCGCCGCTGGCTGGATATCCGGACCGGACGGAATCCTCCGCAGGGACGGCACGCGTTTGCATCTTCAAGTCTCCACGAGTACGAGTAAGCAAGAAAACATCCAAGCCGAGGTGGTGATGCAGAGCATGCTCAAGGCCGTCGGCATCGAGGTCGAGATCCGCAACTATCCGGCAAGCCTGCTCTTTGCACAGAACGGCCCGCTCTACACCGGTCACTACGACATGGAGTGGACGATCGCGACGAACGGTGCCGATCCCGACAACTCCGGTTCATGGGCCGCAGCGTTTATTCCACCGCACGGTGCTAACACCGCGTGGCTCGATGATCCGATTGTGAACCGCACCTCGATTGCAGCAAGCGAGACCTTCGATCAGGCGAAGCGCAAAGTGCTCTACACGCAAGAAGAGCAACGCTTGCATGTGTTGATACCGGCGGTTTTCTTCTATTGGGAGACGCGCTTCACCGCAATGAATACGGATGTGAAGGGCTACAAACAGGCTGCGTTCATTCTCGACTCGTGGAACTCGTGGGAGTGGCAGGTTTGAATCCTCCCCTACACATCGCGCTGATCGAACCGGAGATCCCTCCGAACACGGGCAACGTCGCGCGACTTTGCGCCGCAACCGGTTGCCGTCTGCATTTGGTCGAACCGCTCGGCTTTAGCATCGACGACAAGGCGCTCAAACGCGCGGGCCTCGACTATTGGCATCTCGTCGATCTCGTCGTGCATCCGTCACTCGATGCGTTCCTTACCGCAACGGCATCGCAGCGTAAGTGGTATCTCTCGACTCGGTCGCGGCTGAACTACAGCGATGCATCGTTCGAACCCGGCGACATGCTGGTCTTCGGAAAAGAGACGAAGGGATTACCGCAAGCACTGCTCGATGCCGAACCCGAGCGCAGCCTGCGCGTGCCGATGCGCCCACAGAGCGTGCGCAGCATCAACCTCTCGACGACCGTCGGGATCGTTACCTACGCGGCGTTGGCGCGGTTAGGATTCCCCGGCTTGACCTGAGGTAACGCGAGCGAGAACGCGCCGGAGAGCGCCGCGATAATGGCGACTGCGGCAAAGATTGCCACCGTGCCGCGATGATCGCCGAGCCAACCGAAGAGTGGTGCCGCGACGCCACCGAGCGTTACCGCAAGGCCGAGCGTCATCCCCGATGCAATGCCGACCCGGTGCGGGAGGTACTCTTGCCCGAGCACGATGATGACCCCGCCCGAGAGCGAGACGCCGAAGCCGAAGAACGCAGCGATCACCGCGAGCAGAACGATATTTGGGGCGAACGTTCCCGCAAGAGCGAGCGCAACCGCTCCGATGCACGATAGCACCAGCGAGAGCGAGAGAATCTTGCGGCGATCGTGGCGATCGGCCAGATAGCCGCCGAGTAACGTACCACCGATGCCGGTCAACAGCATCGCATCCAACACGATCGATCCGTGCGCGATACTCAGCCCCGTCACCGCGTGGGCGAAGACGGCGAGGAAGGTGACGCCGGCAAAGAAGATCGTCGAACGCAGCGCAACGGTCGCGCTCAGCATCGCGAAGCCGCGCCAATCGTCGACGCCGAGACGTTCGCGATGTTGGTGCGCGCGTGATCGCGCGCGCTCGAAGCGCCGAAGATTGAAGAGTAGAACGACGGCCATCACCGCGCCGGGGATGATCACCCAGGCAGTGCCGTGCAGGCCGAAGGCAAGGAGCAACGGCGTCACCAGGATCGGTCCGAGCGCGAAGCCGCCATAACCTCCAACCGAAAAGATCCCCATGCCCATACCGCGCTTCGCGCCGGAGAAATGATTTGCGGCGCGTGCACCATCGGGATGGAATGCCGCAACGCCGATTCCCGCGACCAACGCCGCAAGCAACATCAGCGGTAACGTCGGCGCCAAGCCGATCAGCGCGGTACCACCGGAAGCAACCACCAGCGCGACCGGAATCACCCACGGCATCGAGTGTTTGTCGGAGAGCCAACCGAAGAGCGGTTGCACGATCGACGATGACAGGTTCATCGCCATCACCAGCGAGGCCGCTGATGCCAGAGACATGCCACCGTGAGCCACGAGAAAGGCAACCAGCGCAGGTACGACGCTCTGATTCGCGTCGTTGAAGACATGCGCCACCGTCAGCAATGCGATCCCACCGGTATCGGTGTGGTCGACATCGGGCTCAGTAAGCAATTCGGCGGCCGCAGACATATCCCGGATGTTCCCTCCGGATGCCGCCGGGCTCTGCTACAATAGCGATAATGAAGGTAGAGTCGATCGAGCGTGTGGTCGTGCGCTGTACGCGTTGCCCGGATCTGCGCGCCTATTGCGCGAAGGTCGCGCGCGAGAAGAAGCGCGCCTATGCGAACGAAACCTATTGGGGTAAACCTGTTCCGGCCTTCGGTGACACGGCGGCACGCGTTGTGCTGGTCGGGCTCGCTCCGGGAGCGCACGGTAGCAACCGCACCGGTCGCATGTTCACCGGCGATGCCTCGGGTGATTTCCTTTTCCCGGCGCTCTACCGTGCCGGCTTTGCCTCTGCGCCAAAGGCGGTCCACCGTAACGACGGGATGACGCTACACGATTGCTTTATCACCGCTGCCGCGCGCTGTGCGCCGCCGCAGAACAAGCCGTCGACGCAACATCTGCGCAATTGCTTCTCGTATCTCTTTGATGAGATCGCCGCGCTCACAACGATGCGGGTGGCGGTCGGGCTCGGAAGAATCGGCTTCGATGCGGCCGCTCACGCGCTACGCGACAACGGCTTCACCTTTACGACGAAGCCCGTCTTCGGACACCTCGCCGAGTTCGATGCACACAATGGTAAACGCGTGGTCACCCTGCTCGGATCGTTTCATCCGAGCCAACAGAACACCAACACCGGCAAGTTGACGGTACCGATGTTCGACGCGGTCTTTAGCCGGGCGAAGGCGTTGCTGAAGGCATCGAGCTCGGCCTAGCAACCGGCCGGCCACACATATCGGTTAATCGCGTCAAGCCGAGCCGCCACGGCCGAGTCTCGGTCCGCACATCCGGCTTCGCTTCGCCGAAATCATGACGAACGGCATCGAGTGCACGGTCTCGCGATTCCGTATCGGGCGCATCGAGCACGATCACGTCGCCCAACGAATCGTCGATATTGGCATCGAGCTGAAGATCAACACCGTCGACGGTGAGGAGCCGGGTCTCGCACGAGACCAGCGGATCGGGCGTCGCGTTATCGCTCGTCGTCGATTGGGTCGACCCATGCGCGCACGCGCAGAGCAACAATGCCGCGACTATTGAAAGTGAACGATCCGTCCGCACGAGTCCACCGCTTTGTCGGGAACCATCATTCCCCCGCCTGAAGCGGGCTTATACGACAAAATAGTCAGCGGCGGAGCGTTGACGGCCTCTGGGCCGTACTGCCGGGAGAGTGAGCGCTGGATATCGTGGTCGAGTTCGGGGTTGCTCGAACTCGCGATCAGGGCGTAGCGCTGGACGGCGCCGTTTTTCGCGAACTGCACCTCGTAAACGATCCCTTGTGGCCCGTGAAAGACCGTCTTGCCGCAGGCCGGTCCGCCTGCGGCAAAGACCGGCTGTAAGGGCGAGAGGATGAGTGCCGCGGCTAAAGCAGCCGAGACCAGAAACGGGCGCATCGTGGGCATCTCTTCTAGGAGTCGGGCGTCGGTGCCGTACTCTTTAGGTAAAGATCGCGTAACAAGCGTTCCGGGACGACCGTCGGTGCATCCATCATCACGTCGCGTCCGACCTGATTCTTCGGGAAGGCAATAACTTCGCGAATGTTCTCCTCGCCACACGCAAGCATCACCATGCGATCGACGCCCAGTGCCATGCCGCCGTGCGGCGGCGCACCGTATTCGAGCGCCTTTACAAAGAAGCCGAAACGGTCCTCGATCTGCTCGTCGGTCATGCCGAGCATGGTGAAGATTTTACGCTGCTGCTCCGCTTTGTGAATACGGATCGAGCCGGAGCCGAGCTCCCAGCCGTTGAGCACCATGTCGTAATGCTGGGCGCGCATCGCCAGCGGATCGGTCTCGATCAGCTCCCATTGCCCTTCGCCCGGCGACGAGAACGGATGGTGCGCAGGCGTGGGCTTACCCGTCTCTTCGTCGATCTCAAGATACGGGAAATCAGTCACCCAGCAGAATGCAAACTGCTTCGGATCGCGTAGGCCACAGCGCTCGCCGACTTCGTTGCGCATCTTGCCGGCCGCACCGAGCGCAATGGCGCGCGTATCGGCGAAGAGCAAGAGCGCGTCGCCGATCTCCGCGTCGGTCGCGCTCGTGAGCGCGGCGACGACATCGTCGGTCATGAACTTTGCCGCAGACGACTTAACGCCGTCGGCGCCGAGCGCAATCCAAACCATGCCCTTTGCGCCGAACTCTTTGGCCTTCTCGGTGAGCGCGTCGAAGTCGCGCCGCGAGAGTGCAGCACCGCCGGGGTAGCGCAAGGCGGCTACCGCCCCGCCCGATTCGATCACCGACTTAAAGACGACGAACTCGGTGCTTGCGAAGACGTCGTTGACGCTTGCGAGTTCCAGGCCGAAGCGCAGGTCGGGCTTATCCAAACCGTAACGGGCCATCGCTTCGGCGTGCGTCAAGCGCGGGAACGCGGCAACATCAACATCGAGCACACGCTTCCATACGTCGCGTACGCACGACTCCATTACCTCGAGCACTTCATCGCGCGTCACGAACGACATCTCGACGTCCACCTGGGTGAACTCCGGTTGTCGGTCGGCGCGCAGATCCTCGTCGCGCATGCAACGCGCGATCTGCATGTACTTACCGAAGCCCGCGACCATCGAGATCTGCTTGAGCAATTGTGGCGACTGCGGCAGAGCGTAGCAGGTCCCCGGGTGCAGACGGCTCGGCACGAGGTAGTCGCGCGCGCCTTCGGGCGTCGACTTGATCAGCATCGGCGTCTCGATCTCGATGAAACCGCGTGCGTCGAAGTAATCGCGCATCGTCTTGATGACGCGATGGCGCGTACGAATGTTCTGCTGCATGCGCGGACGACGCAGATCCAGGTAGCGATACTCCAGGCGCAGGTTCTCGTCGACGTCGTCGTCCGAG
>CAJDXE010000089.1_pt1 | contig 9751 bp, 5 predicted proteins | sample 7391781 | NCBI WGS metagenome assembly CAJDXE01 (sample SAMEA7055730, study PRJEB34461) | soil metagenome | biome: terrestrial ecosystem; feature: Peninsula; material: soil | place: Antarctica | collected 2016
ACGTAGCCGATGTATCCGCCCTGTCTCGCACTGCCGATCGCCTGGTGCATCGACTCGGCCGTTCCTACGCATTCGAGCACCGAGTCTGCGCCGATTCCGTCGGTCATCTCCTTGATGCGTGCCACCGCTTTCTCCCCGCGCTCCGCCACGATATCGGTCGCCCCAAATTCGCGCGCAAGCTTCTGACGCGATTCGTGCCGGCTCATCACGACGATGCGTCCCGCGCCCATCTGTTTTGCCGAGAGCACGCCGAGGAGACCCACAGCGCCATCGCCGACGACAGCAACGGTGGAACCGGGTCGGACGTTTGCCGCCTCCGCGGCGAACCAGCCCGTAGCCATGACATCGGAAAGCGCCAATAGATCCGGCAGCACATCATCCGGTGGGATTTCTCGCGTAGCCACAAGGGTGCCGTCCGCAAGGGGCACACGCAGCAACGGCGCCTGTGCCCCCCCGATGAACTCCGCATGCAGGCAACCGGACTGGTACCCAGCCCGACAGTTCGGACAGGTGTTGTCCGAAGCGAAAAACGAGCCGATTACGAACTGCCCGCGTTTCACCGTTGTAACCGCGCTACCCACGTCTTCAACGACTCCACAGTATTCGTGGCCCATGGGCGTAGGCTCGGCGATTTCGTTAATCCCGCGGTAGGACCAAAGATCCGAACCGCAGATGCACGTGGCCGCAATCCTGATGATCGCGTCTGTAGGCTCGATAATCGTTGGAACCGGCCGATCCTCGAATCGAATATCGCGTGGGCCGTGTAGAACCGTGCCTCGCATCGTTGTCGCTCCTGAATCAGCTTTCTCTTGATGTTCCATTGCCATTTCTTTCGACGCCGAGGGCTAGCCAAGCGGGAGCATACCCAAAAGGGAGCGGGGCGCAACACCCCGGCTATTGCGGGCCCCCAAACTTTGTGATACAAAGTTGTCATCTTATGGTTGCATAGTATACTGCACGGGGGCTCGGTGTTGAAGAGCATCGTCAATCGCATTGCCGCAGGCGTCGTTACCCCTATCCTGAGCATGCTTTTCTATATGGCTGGATGGGCGTTGTATCAGCATGACCCTCCGTGGCCGCGACTGAGCATGCTGTTCGTGGCCGCAGTTTTCGGTGCGCCCCTATCAGTGCCGGTCGCGCTGCTCATCCCGCTCCGAAATGTTTGGCGCTGCCTGCCACTCATCGCTCTTGCCGCCGCGATCGGCTATGAACTTCAGTCTTGGTCTATAACCGTTCCTTGGTCTATAACCGTTTTGGTTATCCCCGCATTATTCGGGGCTATGGTTGCGTTGCTCCTAAGATGGCGAGAGAGGCTCTCCATCGCCGCAGTGCCACTTGGGGCCGTTCTTGTCGCGGCCCTGTGGTTTGCGGGCAACGGTAACGCGCAAGCCGTCGCACCGGCACACGCTGAAGCGCGAGCGTGGAGTGTGCTCCATGTCGGCATGTTGGCGTATACCGGTGGTTACGAAAAGGGACAAACGATATGTCCATCGCTTTCGGCGTACTTAGATTTTGAGCGCGACCCTCTCCGGCTATGCAGAAGCGTTGCAAATGCCACGCCCGTCATCGTGGATGCGATCATCCCATGCAAACGAAGCGATCCGGATTGGGGTTGGGAGTCACCCCACGTGCAGGTCCATGCGCGCAATGGTTCTTGGAGCGGCTTCACGGAGGCAAGCGAGCTCCAACCTGACGTACAACCGGGAACGCTTCTTGATATGGAGCGCGACTGGGGAGCTCCACTCGATATCGTAAACGATCGCGGTACATCGACGGTCATCGGTGGGTCCGCGCGCGCGCGCCTCGTACGATACGATCCGAAGCGCAATTATTCTCTCTATGTCGAAATCATCGATGGCGATCATAGGGGCCTGCGTGGGTGGATGCCGATTCAAGCCGTTGATACCGGCGACATCGCGCTTGGGCAATACTCGTTGCAATACCCATATCAGTCTTGCCATAACACGTAAAAGATGTTCGGGATGGCAGGGTCGGTGCAACGGCCCTTGCGCGGATCCATGCGAGGGCTCGGCCGATGAGCTGTGCCGGTCCTATCCCCATCGTGCGGGGAATCGAGCGCGTGGACAGGAAGGCTCCTCGTTCCTCGGCTGTGCCGCTATGAACGTTTCCCGCCTTCGGAGCAACATTGTCTAACACCGTTTGCATCATTCCCTGGACAAATTTCGTCGTCGGACCCGATGGCAGAGCCACGTTTTGTTGCGAGATCCACGAACCGATGACCGTGAACGGCGACATCGGAAACATTCAGCGCGATTCGTTCGATGCTTTATGGAATGCGCCCGAAATCGTTAACGTTCGCGCTGCGATGGCGGCGGGCGAAAAGCCTGAAGCATGCAATTCGTGCTGGAAACGCGAGTCGGCGGGAGGCATGAGCCGCCGTCTTCTGATGAACGCGGGTTATGGGAACACCGGCGTCTACGAAATCGAAAACTTGCCCACGATCGGCGCGGAGTCCGGCTATAAGCTGGATCGGCTCCCGACGCACTTCATTTTGGAAATGGGCAACGTCTGCAATCTGAAGTGCCGCAGCTGCGCCGGCATTTTGAGCACGCGTATTGCCGCCGACCGCGTTCACACCGCATGGGCCGAAGTACATTCCCCTTGGACCAGCGTCGTTGGTGAGTCAGCCGAAGTCCGCGTGAACGGAACGCCCTGGTTTAAGGATACGGATGCCTTAGCGGACATGCTCACGCCCGCCGCCGACACCGATATTTTTCTGACGTTGATGGGTGGAGAACCGTGCCTCATCCCGAGCGTCTGGCATTTGTTGACGGCCCTGGTCGAGCGCGGCGTCGCGAAGCGCATTTACGTCGGCTTGTCGACCAACGGGCAACAACTCCATCCGTTGCTTGCCGAACTCGCACCGCAATTCCGCGGGTTCAACGTATCGGTCAGCGTAGACGGGTTCGACAAGGTGTACGAGTACATGCGCAGCGGCGCCAGTTGGCCGCGACTCCTTGCGACCTTGGACGCGCTACCACGTATTGCCGGCGTGGATCTCTGCGTCGTTCCGACCTTGCAAAATTACAACGCCCTCGATCTCGTCAGGCTGTTTCGTTTTCTCGACGAGCGCAATATCCGTATCATGTTCAACATCGCCAATCTTCCGCTTTGGCTCGCGCCGACGTGCCTGCCGCCAAACATACGACGCATCGCCGAGCGACGTTTGCAGAACTATCTCGATAGCGAATGCAAGCCTTACAATCTCGAAGTTGTGCGCGCGTTCCGCGACGCGTTAGGCTCCACGAACGACGCGTTCGATCCCGCCGCGTTCGAAGACTTCGTCAAGTTTACGAACGATTTGGATGCAAGCCGCGGTGAAAATATCCGCGAAGCCATTCCGGAGTTGTTCGCGCTGTTGCGCTCGGCAGGAATTGAATGGACGGATGCTCGCCGCCACACCGAGCCGACCCGCCCCGATTCCCCACTCGTAGCCGACGACATCCTACCGCGAGTAAACCGTAGTGTCTCGGATATGGACTACATCTTTCCGGGCTTCGAACAGTACGAGACCGGATTGTATTTTGGCTCGGCGGTGAAGGCCGTCGTCGAGATCGATGCGCTGTTGCGCGAGAACGGTCACCCTGGACTTCAACACAGCCGCGCCGTCGCCGACGTCGCCTCGCATTACGGCCGGATCACCCGCGCGTTGCGGGCGGCGCTACCTGATGCTGCGGTATATGCATGCGACATCAATCCTGCGGCAGTGAAATTCTGCGCCGACGAATTGGGAGCGACGCCGGTCATCATGGGCTGGCGTCCCGAAGAAGACGAACTCCCGAACGATATCGACGCGATCGTCTGTTTTTCGCTGCTGACGCATACCACGTTGGATCACTGGCGACGCTCGCTACGCGCCTGGGGGCGCATGTTGCGTCCGGGCGGCGTCGCCGCATTTACCTATCTTTCGGAGCGACGGCTCGTGCTCTGGCGCAAGGGCGAGATGGCGCATTACGGCGACTACTCCGACGAGGTGATGGATGACGTCTCTCGATGCGTCGAGGAAGATGGATTCGGCTTCGCTGCGCTGCCGGTGATGTATGGGAACCAAGCCGACTATGGCGTCACGTTCGTCACTCCCGCCTTCGTCCGGCGTGAGATTGAAGCGGCCGGCCTCGAGGTGCTCGCACTTCCCTTTGAATCGCCCAATTTCGGGCAAGAGCTCGCCGTGCTGCGTAAACCCGGCGGTAGCACCATCCAAAAGAAGCGGGTCGCCCAAAAAATCGCGCGGGACGTCTCGCTCATCGCGCTTTACGATCCGCGCTTCTATGCCGCCGAGGACGGCGATGCCGGCGAAAGTGCGTGGATACGTCTTCTCGAAGCAGATCCGCCGCGAGCGCTTCCTACCGCACTCGGCTTCGCAGATCCGCGCGTCGCCGAGGTTCGCGAAGCACAAGCCGAGTCTGCTGCACAGCACGGCGTCGATGCATTCTGCTACCGCTATTTTTGGAACGATGGGCCACGCTGGGATGCCCCGTTACGAGCCATGCTCGCAAGCGCACGCCCCGATTTCCCGTTCGCGCTCATGCTTGATGTCCAGTCCCCGGAGCCGGCCGATCTCGAGACATCAATACGGATTTTTGATGATGTGGCGCCGGCTCTCGCGGACGCCCGCTATCTGCGAATCGAAGACTGCTTGCCGATTTTCGTGGCGGGAATCCAGCACTTCGCCAAACCGCGCGCAACTGCCGCGGCGTGGCGCAGCGCTGCACAACGCGCAGGCCTGGGCAAACTGCGCCTTTGCGCTGTGAATCCTGATTCGGATGCCATCCCCGCAGACTACGGGTTCGACTCATTCTTGGATGCGCCGCCCACACAGGACGGAATGGCCGGAATCGCCGCGTCCATGACGGCAGGCCGCCCCGCCTATCCAACTGTTCGAATGGTGCGCTGTGCTCGCGACGGGAGTGGCGCCGAGGCGTCGGAAGCGTACGAATATTGGATGCAGGCAACGATCGAAGCAGCGCGCAAGTCCAGCGAGTCGCTCGTCGTCCTCGACTCATGGAATGATTGGTTGAGCGGTGCATACCTCGAACCAGATGAGCGCACCGGCAGTGCCGCGCTTGACGCAACTAGGCGCGCCACGCGCGGCCCCGCCAGCGGGCTCGTGCTCGTTCGACGCTTGCGAGATGCACTCGCCGAAGGAAACGGCGCTGTCGCTCACGCGGTTGACGAGATCGAGCAAGTTATGACGGCGCACGAACGTAGCCGAGATCGTTTGCAGGCGACAGTCGAAGCATCGCTCGGGAATATCCAGGTGCCCAAAAAAGCGAGTACTGCGGCGTGGGTGCCCGTCTTGAGTCATCACTTGCCCGCTTCGAGCGGACAAGTGATGATCGATTATCTCGACGGCATCGGCGGCGTCGATCTTCACACGCGCACGGAGCCGATTGCCCTACGCAAAGCCATAGCCCATATCGCCGGCTGGGCGCACGATGGTGCTACCGCACCCGAGTTCGTCGATCTCTTCATCGCGCTGGAGTCGTGCGACGGTACCGAAGACCGCATCTTTCGCATCCATGAGCGGCTGGCGTGCGACCACGTTGCCGAGCAGAATCCCGGCTATCCGCGAGATGTCGGCTTTGAAGCGCACCTGCCGCTCGACGACCTCCCACCCGGTACGTATCGGGTCGCTATCGTACATCGCACCCCGGACGCGGCCTTCCGCGATCTCACAACCGTCGTCGTTACGCGCGCGGAGGCCGATTGTTCGAGTTCCTAGACTGGCAAAGCGATCGTGTGTTGCTTGGCGATTTAATCTTTCGCTTCGAAACTCCGGGCGTAGGCCCGCACCTCGACGACAACGCCAACGACTTTGCACTGTATAAAAACCGACAGCTTCTCGAGCAATTTGATCTCTTTTGGTCGTCCACGGAATTTCGTCCGCGGCGCGTACTGGAGATCGGGATATGGGACGGCGGCAGCACAGCGCTCTGGTATGAGGCGCTGCACCCTGAAAAACTGGTTGCAATCGACCTGTTGGAACGCGGTGATAGCCCGTATTTCCAAACCTACTTAGACGACCGTAACCTGCGCGACCGTATCGTCACGCACTGGGGTGTCAACCAAGCCGATCGCTTGGCCTTGCTCGAAATCGTCGATAAGGATCTCGGCGGCAAGTTTGACCTCGTCATCGACGATGGGTCGCACCTGTACGCGCCGACGCGTGCGAGTTTCGAAACGCTCTTTCCGTTGTTACCCCCGGGCGGACTCTACATCATCGAAGATTGGGCTTGGGAGCACTGGGCAGAATTTCAGGATCCGAAGAACTTTTGGGCCGGCGAAGAGTCGCCACGAAGGCTTCGCCGTGATTGAACGCGGCGACGGCAACGAGCGCGCCGACGGCTTCGCGCTTGCCAATCACATTACTAAGCGCCCCTGGCGCAGCAACGCGATCGTGTCCACAAACAATACGCCGCAAGGCAGCGATGACGTGAAGCTCTTCGCCTTCTATCTGCCGCAGTTTCATCCCATCCCGGAGAACGATCGCTGGTGGGGCGAAGGTTTCACCGAATGGACCAACGTTGCGCGTGGCCGTAAGCAGTTTGAGGAGCACTATCAGCCGCACGTTCCGGAGCGATTGGGCTTTTACGATCTTCGCCACCCCGAAACGCGTACGCACCAAGCGGATCTTGCACGCAGTTACGGCATCACCGGGTTTTGCTACTACTACTATTCGTTCGGTACGAAAAGGCTACTCGATCGGCCGTTGCGCGAGATGCTCACAAGCGGCGAACCCGATCTGCCGTTTTGCATCTGCTGGGCGAACGAAAACTGGACACGCCGCTGGGACGGTGCGGAGCACGAACTGTTGATCGAGCAACGCTACGGTCCCGAATTCGACGGCGCCCTGATCGATGACATGATGCCGTATTTTCTCGACCGCCGCTATCTGCGCATCAACGGAGCGCCGGTACTGCTCGTCTACAAACCAAATGCCATTCCCAACCCGCACGCGACCATCGCGCGCTGGCGAGCCGCCGCGCGGCGCTGGGGCGTACCGGATCTCCACCTTGTCGCCGCGTTGACATTCGGTCACGAAGATCCGCGGACGCTCGGCTTCGATGCGGCCGTCGAGTTCCCACCGCACGGCGCTACGATCGCCGCCGATACCTATCCCGCCGACGGGGTCGACCCGCAGTTCAGCGGGCACATTCTGGATTTCAACAAGGTCGTCGACCGGCAGATCAATCTGCCGGCGCGAGCTTTTCGCACGTACCGCACGGCGATGGCGGGATGGGACAATACGGCGCGTCTAGGCGATCGTGCAACGATCTTTCACGGCGCCGATCCCGAAGCATACGAGAGGTGGCTGCACACACTCGTGAGCGAAGCGCGCCTCACGGACCCTGCGCATCGACTCGTCTTCATCAACGCCTGGAACGAGTGGGCCGAAGGCGCGCATCTCGAACCCGACCAACGCTTCGGAACAGGGTATCTCGAAGCGACGAGACGCGCGCTCAAACCGTAGGGGCAGCTATCGCTTGCGCCAGTAGGCGCCGGTCCAGTCAATCGCCTCCATGGTCTCCGTGATTCCGTGCGCCTCCCGGTAGTCATGAACCGCAGATTTGCACGCGGCGACCGCGCCATAATCATCGATGATGGCGAAGCCTCCCGGCGAGAGTTTCGGATACAGCGCGGTTAGGGCATCCATCGTCGATTCGTAGAGATCACCGTCAAGACGAATGATTGCGAATTCGGTGGCGGCGATACCGGAAAGCGTTTGGGAGAACCAACCTTCGACGAACTTCACGCGATCGTCTAATAGGTCGTACTTGCGAAAGTTCGCTTGTACACTTTCTAGGGAAACCGATAGGTCGGGGTAATCAACGAAGTTGAGACCCTCATCGAGCGGATACTTTTCGGGATTGGGTGGCGGCAAGCCGCGAAACGAATCCGCAACCCATACGGTTCGATCGGAAACCCCATAGGCGGCGAGTACCGCACGCATCATAATCGCTGCACCACCGCGCCAGACGCCGGTTTCAATCAGGTCGCCCCGTACATCATCGGCCAACACGTGCTCGACGCACGTACGTAGCTGATGCATGCGACGTGTGCCGACCATCGTATGCGCAACCGCAGGCCAATCGCGCCCTTCACGCCGAAGGCTTTGCGCGTCGTACGAACCATCCTCGCTCAAGAACTGCAAACTCGCGTCAGGATATATCGAATTGCACAGAATACGTTCCATGTTGTCGAGGTAGAGGGCGCGAAGCCGCCCTACCTCGCCGTGCGTTGGCGAACCGATTTCCATGCTCGAGGTGTCGACCCAACTCGCATGGATTCCCTGCTACGGCGGAAGAACCGAGGCGGACTCGGCGAACGAACGGCACAATGCATTCTCATCGTCATAGAGTCCTGATCTTTCCGACTCGACGAGCGGCTGAGTCAGCTTTTCGACAACTCCTCGATGTGGGGGGTGCAGCTGGCGCCGTTCTAGGAGCCACAGCGGGAGCCGTGGGGGGCGCTTTGGCGCGCTCGGCCGGCGCGACAGAAACCTGATTTAAGGTACTCCAGTGTCAAAGCCGTCCGAAACGTCCAACGCTCCAACGAAGTCGCCGCCGGATGAGAAGCGGGGCTGGTTTCGTTTCCTCAAGATTTTGGGGCCCGGCCTCATCACCGGCGCGGCAGATGATGATCCTTCGGGCATCGCCACCTACTCCCAAACCGGCGCACAATTCGGGTTCGGCCAGTTGTGGACATCCCTTTATCAAATCCCGCTCCTGTTAGCCGTTCAAGAAGCTTGCGCCCGAATCGGCGCCGTCACCGGTAAGGGCTTGGCCGGCGTGATCAAGGAGCACTATTCGCGGAAGATGCTCGCCGGCGTCGTGCTCCTGGTGCTGGTGGCCAACACCATAAACATCGGCGCCGATATCGGCGCGGTCGCGGAGGCCGGCCGCTTAGTTGTGAATGTTCCGTTCTGGGTGCTCGCCGTCGCCACCACCGTGGCGATTCTGCTTCTTGAGGTCTTCGTCACCTATAAGGTCTACGCCAATTTTCTTAAGTGGCTGGCGCTGGCGCTGCTGTCCTACCCGGCAACAGCGCTCATCGTCCACCAACCCTGGAAGCAGATACTTTATGCGACGGTTGTCCCGCACATCGAATTCAGCTTCGCCTTCCTATTCATAATCACAGGCGTCTTCGGCACATCAATTTCGCCATACATGTTTTTCTGGCAGACCTCCCAAGAAGTCGAAGAAGAAATGGCAGAGAGCATGCCGCTGAAGGGTAGAGGGCGAACTCGGCGTCTTCCAAGATTTATCCGCAATATGCGAATCGACACCGCCCTTGGCATGGTTTCCGCCGAGTTGGCGCAGTGGTTCATCATCATCACGACGGCTACGGTTCTCTTCAGCCATGGCGTGAACACGATCAATACAGCTGCCGATGCGGCCAAGGCGCTGGAGCCCTTGGTGAAGTCCTTTCCGAACTCCGGTCAGGTGGCCAAAGACTTATTTGCTGTTGGGATCATCGGCCTTGGTTTACTTGGCATCCCCGTCCTGGCGGGCTCTGCGTCGTATGCTTTGTCCGAAGCATTGAACTGGAAGTTCGGGTTGTCTCGAAAGCTGAAGGACGCACCCGGCTTTTACGGCGTGATCATCGTTGCGACGTTCGTTGGGCTGGCGCTAAATTTCGTCGGAATCGACCCCATCAAAGCCCTTGTGTTTACGGCCGTCTTTAATGGGATCGCCGCGGTGCCGCTCCTGTTTCTGATCGCCCGCATCAA
>CAJDXE010000016.1_pt2 | contig 9687 bp, 8 predicted proteins | sample 7391781 | NCBI WGS metagenome assembly CAJDXE01 (sample SAMEA7055730, study PRJEB34461) | soil metagenome | biome: terrestrial ecosystem; feature: Peninsula; material: soil | place: Antarctica | collected 2016
GGTGCCGATGATTTTCTGAAGACGATGCATCGCGGTGCGCCGCATGTGCGCGTCACCTTCATCGAGACGCGTGTTCAAGGCGACGGCGCCGAGATCGATATCGCCGAGGCAGTGGACAACGCCGCGAAGACCGGCGCCGATCTTATCGTCCTCGCACGCGGCGGCGGCTCGTACGAAGATCTTTTCCCGTTTAACTTGGAGCCGGTTGTTCGCGCGGTCGTTCGTTCTGCGATTCCGGTCGTTACCGGCATCGGCCACTCCGATGATCATCACCTGGCCGACGACGTGGCGGATGCCGTCTTCGGCACGCCGTCGATCGCTGCAGAATCGATCGTTAAGCAGTGGGATGCGGGAAAGAATCGCCTTGCAAGTACGCTTGCGCGCTTAGATCGCGAGACGACGCGTCTGCGCGCACAATGGTTGCAATCGGCAGGTTATGCGAACGAGGCGTTACGTAGTGTCGGACCACGGTATGTCGAGCGACGCCGTCAGGCGGTAGCCCAGCGCGTCCAAGCCTTGACGGTACGCAGCCCGCAACGGCGCGTCGCCGAGATGCGAGCCGCGTTCGCCGGAGCATCGACGAAACTAGGCGCCGGCGCTCTGCGCATGATCGAACTACGTCGCGGCGCGACCGCGATGCGCGTGCAATCGCTGACGAGTCTTCGCGAACGCCCGATCGCCGAGAATCGCCGCGCCGTCGAACGGCTCGAGGCGCGCCTGGACACGCTGAGTCCCGAGGGGCCGCTCGAACGCGGCTACGCGATCATCACCTTCGCCGGGACACCGCTTCTCGAAGCCGGCGACGTGAAGCCCGGCGACACCATCGCTGCTCGCCTCCACCACGGCACGATCACCGCCCGGGTGGAGAAGGCCGAGTAGTGGGCGAACCAGCTGGGACGATGAGTGAGTCTGTTCCGCAGTCGTTCGAGCAGAAGCTTGGGCGCATCGACGAGATCGTGAAGCAGTTGGAGAGCAATAGCGTTCCGCTGGATAAAGCTGTCGAGCTCTTTCAAGAGGGCAAACGCCTCTCGGCCGAGTGCGAAGCCCTGCTGAAGAACGCGCAAGCGACCCTCGACAAAGCGATGGAAGACACGGCTAAGTAGGCGATGCCTACCGAGCGTCTCGACAACCTGGTTGCCGAGCGCGAGGGGATGACGCGCTCGCAGGCGCGCGCTCTGATCATGGAAGGCCGCGTCCGCATCGACGGATCGCCGGCAAACAAACCCGGGCAGAACGTACGCGAAGGTGCCAACGTCGAAGTTGAGCGGCCGCGCCGTTTTGTCAGTCGTGGCGGCGAGAAGCTCGAACATGCGCTTGAAGCCTTTGCCGTGAACGTGGCCGGACTCAAGACGCTCGATATCGGCGCTTCGACCGGCGGCTTCACCGATTGCCTGTTACAGCGCGATGCGATGACCGTGACTGCCGTCGACGTCGGCTACGGCCAACTCGATTGGCGCCTGCGCAATGATCCCCGCGTGATCGTCTTGGAACGTACCAACTTCCGCCTGATGGCCGATGAGGCGTTTCCCGACGGCTTCGATCTGATCGTGGCTGATGCATCATTTATCTCGATCCGGACGATCTGCGCGCGGGCCATCCGCTATCTGCGCGAGGACGGAGCGATGGTCGTGCTGGTGAAGCCGCAGTTCGAAGCCGGGCGCGAGCGCCTCGGCCGCGGCGGCGTGGTGCGCGATCCCGAAGTACATCGGGCTATCTTACGCGAAGTCCGTGATGGCATGATCGCACTCGGATTGGTCCCCATCGACGTCGTCGCCTCGCCCTTGCTCGGCCCAGCCGGCAACCGCGAGTTCCTGATGCTGTTACGACGCACCGGTGAACCGGTCTCCGAGCAGACGCTCGAAGCGCTCGTTCCGCACGGTGAGATCGCATGAAGTCTATCGGGCTCTATGTCGACGTCGCACGCGACAATGCGCGTGCAGTCGGTGAAGTTGTTGGCGCAACCTTTCGTGCGCGGGGCTACGAAGTGCGTGGCAACGGCGAGGCCTTTGATGGTGTCGAACTGCTCATTACCGTCGGCGGAGACGGTACGTTGTTGCGCGCCGCGCGCAAAGCTGCCAAGCACGATGTCCCGATCCTCGGGATCAACACGGGGCGACTTGGTTTTCTCACGGAGTTTGATGCCGGCGATCCCCGCGTTTCGGAGTTGCCGGATCTGCTCGAACGCGGATTGCAGATCGAAGAACGCGTCGCGCTCGCCGTTGAGTATGACGGCCGTACCTATTTCGCGCTCAACGATGCGGTGATTCGCAAGGGCAACGCCTCGCGCATGGTGCCGTTCGGGCTGTGCCTCGGCGGTGAGCAGGCCGCACACATCCCTGCCGATGGTATCTGTGTCTGCACACCGACCGGTTCAACCGCCTACTTCCTCTCGGCCGGCGGCTCGATCATCTCACCGAAGGTCGAGGCGTTCGGGATCGTACCGTTGTTGCCGCACACGCTCTTTTCGCGACCGATCATCGTACCGGTCAGCACGAAGATTGAGATATCGTGCGACTCCGAGATCATTCGCGCCAACCTCGAATGTGATGGCGAGCCGGTCGCCGAGTTACCGCCGGGGGCGGTCGTCTATGTGACCCGTCATCCGAAGCCGGTGCGGTTTGCCCGTACCGCGGCCTTCCGCTTCTTCGAACGGTTGGAAGAAAAATTGCGCTGGGGCGTTTCGATTAAGAACGCACAGAGCAGTTGATCAGCGAACCATGCTCCGCTCGCTGACGATCGAGAACTACGGCCTCATTCCGCGTGCCGAGATCACCTTCTCGGAGGGTGCGACCATCTTCACCGGCGAGACCGGTTCCGGCAAGACGATGCTGCTCGGTGCACTCGGCCTCGCGCTCGGCGAACGCGCCAGCGTCGATGCCGTGCGGCGCGGTACCACGCGGGCCGCGGTAACGCTGGTCTTCGAACCGAGCGATGACCTGCGCGCTCGCCTGAACGACGACGGGTTTCCGCTCGATCCCGGCGAGGATGCGGTTGTCGCGCGCGAAGTCACCGACGCAGGCAAGTCGAGCGTGCGCATCAACGGGCGTGCATCCACCGCCGGGTATCTGCGCGAGATCGCAAGCGGACTCGCCGACATTGTCGGTCAGCACGATGCACAGCGTCTGCTCGCAGCTGCCTATCATGGCGAACTGCTTGACCGCTTCGGCGCACCCGCGACGATTGCGGCGCGCGACGCGGTAGCGAGGGATCACGCTGCGCTGGCCGCTGTGCGTACCCGGCTTGAATCGCTCGCCGGTGACGAACGCCGCGCATTGGCGCGGGCAGAAGAGGCACGCTACGCACTTGCCGAGATCGAAGCCGCGAAGATCGTCCCCGGCGAAGACGAGAGCGCCAACGAACGCAAGCGCCTCCTCGAAAACGTGGAGAAGATTGCGACCGCGCTCGACGCTGCCGAGACGTCGCTCGCGGGCGACGAAGGCAGCGCCATCGGCGCGCTCGGTGCAGCCTCGGTCGCACTGCACGGCATCGGCGAGATCGCCGCAAGTTTCGCCGAGATGGCTCAGCAGGCTGCGGCGTTGCAGAGCGAAGCCAATGACCTTGCCGCGCGATTGGCACGTGAGCGCGAAGCCTCGGAGTTTGATCCAAACGAACTCGATCGCATCAACGCCCGCCTGGAAGCGCTCGATGGGTTAAAACGTCGTTACGGCGGGTCACTCGAAGCGGTGCTCGTTCATGCGGAGAGTGCACGTACGATCGTCGATGACGTCGCTTCACGCGACGAACGGTTGATCGAGTTGCGTGCCCTCTGCGAACGCGCAGAGAAGCAACTTGCGGCCTCGGCTGCACAACTCACCGTCGCTCGCGAGAAGGCCGGTAAGGACCTAGCGAAGCGCGTCGTCGCAGAGTTCGCTGGGGTCGCGCTCGGCTCGGCGCGCTTTGAAGTGGTGTTGAGCCCGCTCCCGGAGATCGGCGTAAATGGTGCGGAAGCGCCGGAGTTTGCGTTTGCGGCCAATACCGGCGAGCCGCTACGGTCGCTGGCACGCGTCGCTTCCGGCGGCGAGCTCTCGCGCGTCTTGCTCGCGCTGGTGGTTGCACTTGCGGGCAAAGACCAACACAGCGCGCTGATCTTTGACGAGATCGATACCGGCATCGGCGGCACGACGGCGACCGCAGTCGGTGCGCACCTCGGCCAATTGGCGAAGGAGACGCAGGTTGTCTGCGTGACCCATCTTGCGCAACTGGCGAGTTGGTCCGACCGTCACTATCTGCTCGAGAAGAGCGAGGCAAAGGGTATGACGACGATTTCTGTTCGCGAGATCGCGAAACGTGAGGAACGCGAAGCCGAACTCGCCCGCATGCTCTCCGGTGAGACGCACGATATCGCACTCGAACACGCCCGCAGGTTACTTGCCGGTGCCAAAGGCTAAGCGGGCGCTCGACAACGACGCCGTCGTCGAGGTGGATGGGCGCGAAGTCACGCTTACCAACCTCAACAAAGTGTTTTGGCCGAAGCAGGGCTACACCAAGCGCGATCTACTCAACTATTACACGAGCGTCTCGAAGTGGTTGCTCCCGCATATCAAGGGCCGCCCGATGGTGATGAAGCGCTATCCCAACGGCATCGATGGCGAGTTCTTCTTTATGAAGCGCGTACCCGATCCGCACCCGGCGTGGCTTAAGACATGTCCGGTCGAGCATAGTGAAGGGAAGATCATCCCGTTCCCGCTCATCGACAACTTAGCGGCGCTGTTATGGGTGATCAACCTCGGTTGCATTGATCTCAATCAGTGGTACGGAACGTGCGCCGATCCGCGCAAACCGGACTATCTGCATTTCGATCTCGATCCGGGAACGGCGAACTGGGATCAGGTGCGCGAAGCCGCGTTGCTGGTTCGCGATGGGCTCAAGACGCTGAAGATGCCATGCTACGCAAAGACCTCGGGTTCCAAAGGCATCCACGTCTACGTCCCGATCGTCAACGGCCCGGATTCATCGGACGTGCAAGGCGTCGCCAAAGAGATTGCGCACGTGCTCGCCGGCCACGCGCCGGAGTTGCTGACGGTGATCTATCGCAAGGAGAGCCGCCCCAAGGGACGCGTTCTCGTCGACTACAATCAGAATCGCTTCGGTAGCACGCTCGCCAGCATCTACAGCGTGCGCCCAAACGAATTCGCCGGCGTCAGTGCGCCGGTAACGTGGGAAGATATCGAAGCCGGCATCGCCGTCGAGGACTTTCGCCTCGACAACATGCTCGATCGTCTCAACGAGGTCGGCGACCTGTGGAAGCCGCTCCTCGCCAAGACGAAACGCTACAACCTCGCCCGGATGCTTAGCGGCGCCGCTACGTCGTGAGAAACGCCTCAGCGCGGGTGTTGTACTCCGTCGGGTCTTCGAAACCGACGCCCTCGCAGTAGCCGACCCCGCTTAGGGTGGCCGGGTTTCCGTTGATCGTTCCGGCCGCGGTGACGACGCTGTTGGCCTCCGAATACTCGACGAGCGAGGCAAAATAGAGCGTCTGCGGTTGGATCGCTGCGACGGGTGTCACCACCAGAGCGATCGGCACGGTGGGCGCCCCGGGCAGTGGATAGTTTGCGATGTTCAGCGTCCAGCCCGATGGATAGCGTGCATCGGAGTTCGGGCTCTGTTCGTAACTCGACACTTGCAGTGTACCGACGACGAACGTAGATGTCCCGTTGTCGATGTAGGTGCCGAAGCCGGTGAGATCGCCCGGAGCGATTTGCCCGCCGACGATTGCACCGTGCGGCACGCTAAGCGTGAGCGATCGATTCCCGTCGAACTGAAACTCGAACCAGCACCATCCCGACCATGGCGAGACCGGGCCCGATTTCGCAACCGGCGAGCCACCCCATTGATGATCGAACCAGGCGATGCCGTTGCTTACACCATACGAAGTACCGTCGATCATAACGTTACCGGTCGTACTCTGCTGGGGCCAGGAATAATAGTAATAGCCGGTCGCCGGTTGTGTCTGGCCTGATTCGATCGGCGAACCAACGTAGCCATCGACTCCCTGTAAGAAGAGCGGATTCGTGGCGGCGCAGTCGATATCGAGGGAGATAGGCGGGCGCCCATCCCCGCCGGCGTCTTCGATATGCACGTGCATCGGAAAAACGTTTGAGGTGCCGGTGATTGAATTTACCCCGATGCTCATTTGAAACGGTTCGTTTGTAACGGTTACCGGTCCGTCGATCGCCGAGAATGCTGTAGTCGGCAAATAGTAATGAACGCCTGGGACTTCCGGCATTTCGATCGTGACGCCGATGCTCGTGCTATATATCTGTCGATCGATCGGCGCGAGATCAGGAGCGTCGACGGCATCGGCGATCGAACTCCGGAAAAATGTCGCGACCATCGAAAACAAACCGCCGTTCGAAAGCGGCAAGCTGAGCGCAATATAGCGCCATTCGAGTTGCGTATCGAAATGTTCGCCGTGATCAGCCGGAAACGAAAGCTGTGGCGCATACTGCGGGATCGGGAGTGGAACGGACGTTGCACCGCCATAGGCTCCAAGCAGTTGCGCGCCGACGCCGACTTTCTGGGCCGAGGGACTCGAAGCGGCCATCGTCTTGAGCTTGCTCATCAGATTCGCATCGGGAAAGTTCGACAGGGCGTTAAGGTGCTTGAGGAACACGCCGCCGGCGCCGCCGTAGACGTTCGGCGTGAGATCGGCACGATGACCGCATCCCGCGAGGCCGCCGAGCAAGGGTGCGGCTGCAACCGCTGTCGCGGTCTGCGCAATAAAGCGACGACGGTTAAATTTCGTATGTTCCATAGCCGTGGATTCGACGCACACACGTCACTTCCCATACGGCAGGCTATGCGCGCGCGCGGGCTAATGGAATTTAACGATACTGCCGTTAAGCGAGTGGAGCGTGATTGGGTTTGATCCGTGGCAGGTGTACGAACTTCTGCTTGCGCCGCTGGTGATGGAGTTGGCGGCAACCTTGGCACGTTTGTAGATCGCATTTGCAGAGATTGATTGTGCGCATCGACCTGTGGTCCCGGTGACTTCGCGCCCTTGTGAAACCAGCGCGCGGATTACGAGATCGTAGGGGCCGCTCGCGGGCTGCGGCGGATAGACGGAAGCGGCATCGATGTAGTAGAGCGTGTGCACCGTCGCGGCGTGCCCCGCGCCGGTCCTTGTATCGAACGTCGTGCTTTGTGCGGCTTGCTGGGCGCCGTTGCTAAGGCCGATGGTCTGCGCATTACCGAAGGTCATCGTCGTTGCGACATCGTGCACAACGCGACCATGCGCGGTATTCACATATCCTGCGACGCTCCATGATCCGCGCGCGGCGGTTGCGAACTGACCGCCGTCGGCCATGATCCGCTGCTTTGGCGTCTCGGCGATACGCGAAGCGCTCGCGGTGATCGCGCCGCCGGTCCGCGTTGCATGCGGATCGCGCCACAGCAACAGATTTGCGTCGGTCGGCCAACTTCCACGATCATTGCGTACGGCAATTTCGATGCGATGCGGTGCGCCGTCGGAGAGTACGCCTGCGAACGGATCGAGATCGACATGATATGCGGGTATGTTCAACGTGTCGATAGCCGGGAGCGGGCGCCACAGAATCGGATTGATGCCTCCGGTGTAGATCCACGGAAACGGATAGATCGCTGCGGCGAGCGTACCGTCGATCCACACGTCGATCTCGCGGTAAGCGCCGCCACCGCAGAGCCCGTCCTTCGGATGCTTCGCAACATACGCGTCGGGTTGATTGGTGTACCAGAACTCATCACATCCGTGCGAGGTGGAGAAGACATCGAGGCGAGCATGTTCGATGTTGCGCGGTAGCTTGCGAACAAGCATGTCGGCTTCATCCGTGGGTTTGGCGAGGTTGAACCAGGGCGTATCGCCCGCTGTGTTCGAAACCGGCAGCACATCGTCCGCAGTTGTTCTCGGCGCGGCACCGCGGTAAAACGTGAGCGTCGCATCGATCATGTAGACGCCCGTGTACGTTGCGTTGGTGTAGTTGCCGAGTACGGCGAGTACCGTCTGCGATGCGCGAAGCACCGGCGCGTACTCGGTGACGTCTTTCTCGACGGTATAGTCGATGCCGTGTTTGGTCGGCTCGGCGGTGGTAAAGCGAAAGAACTCGCGCCCACCGATCCATAAACCGCCGACGCGGTCATACTGACGTCCGGCGATGCGGGTGCGCCATGAGAGTACAACCTTCGACCACGGTCCCGGACACGATGGTGCGTAACTCGCCTTATGCGCCGCCTCGCCATTGACGAAGCGCTCGCCGTGCAGCAGCGTCACCACGCACGCGGGCCCGGCCGGTCGCTCAATGGGCGGCGCAACGACGATCGGCTCATAGGTGGCGTATCCAGTGGCCAGTGCCGTCACGGGTGAGAGAAGCATGGCGAGAAGAACAGCAACAAAGCGCATGTGAGGGGGCATGCCAAGGCAGTTCGCCACATCCCTCCTCGGCCGCTTTTTGGTAATCTCTTCGTCGACGCGTCGGTCACAACGCAACGGCGTTGCTCCCTCCTTGCTCCTCGACCTTACCGAAAAATCGGCACGAGGCCGGATGTGGAAACTACCTCGGCATGCCCCTACATACGGCAGGAGTCGGCCAAAATCCCGACGAGCAGTCCAAGTATGCTGCTTGCAATCATCGCTCTTGCCGGATCCCTCGTTAATCCGTTCATTGGGACGGGCGCTTCGCCGGGTGGCGATCAGATCGACGACTTCCCCGGAGCGAGCGCGCCGTTCGGCATGGTGCAATGGAGCCCCGACACGCCGTCCCAGCCCGCAAGTGGCGGCTACCTCTACAAAGATACCAGCATCACCGGATTCAGCCTCACGCACCTTGCCGGTGCGGGATGTAGCGTCTTCGGCGACTTCAGCGTCTTCCCGACTGTCGGCACGGCAACGCAAGCGACGGATCAAACCGCGACGTTCTCGCATGCGGATGAAGCCGCGTCGCCGGGATACTACATGGTCACGCTCGGCAACGGTACACGCGTGCGACTCGCCGCGACCCAGCGTACGGGCTTCGGTGAGTTTACCTATCCCGGCACGAGCGGCAACCTGATTATCAACGCCGCATCGGCGCAGTCCGGTGCATCGAGTGCTGCGGTGCGGTTCACCGGCCCGAACACGATCGAAGCGACTGTCACCGAAGGCGCGTTCTGTGGCATGCCCAACGTGTTGACCATCTATCTCGCGATGCGTTTCAATCGTCCGTTTGTCGCTCACGGCTTGTGGAAGAACGGTCAAGGCGGATGGCTTACCTTCGATACGACCAACAACAAGGTCGTCGCCGCACAGGCCGCGATCTCGTATGTTAGTCCCGCTGCTGCGCAAGCAAATCTCGCCGCAGAGAAGGCGAAGAACCTCTACGCCGCGCGCATTGTAACGAGTGCCGCCTGGGATCATCTTCTCGGCGAAGTGCAGGTCGCCGGTGGAACGACAGCGGAGCAGACGATGCTTGCGACCGCGCTCTATCACGTATTGCTCTCGCCGACGATCTACAGCGACGTCGACGGTCGTTACCTCGGCTTCGATAACAAGGTTCACCGCGTACGCGCCGGCCACGCCGAGTACGCAAACTACTCCGGCTGGGATATCTATCGCGCGCAGGTACCGATGATGGCGATGCTCGCGCCGCAACAAACCGGCGACATGATGCAGAGCCTCGTCGATGCCGCCCATCAGGGCGGCTGGCTACCGAAGTGGCCGGTCGGCAACGGGTACAG
>CAJDXE010000057.1_pt1 | contig 9649 bp, 13 predicted proteins | sample 7391781 | NCBI WGS metagenome assembly CAJDXE01 (sample SAMEA7055730, study PRJEB34461) | soil metagenome | biome: terrestrial ecosystem; feature: Peninsula; material: soil | place: Antarctica | collected 2016
GATGCGGCGCATCGACTCGACGAGTTCCTCGCTCGTCGCGACCTCGAAGCCGCGCCGTACCAGCAACGCTTTGAGGCGATCATAGAGCGAAGGCTCGGCTAGGCGCTTGTCGAGGCGTGCGCGCTGGACGTCACTGGCGAGAATATATTTGAGCGTATCGAGCCGCCGCACGCCGCAGAGAAACTCGATCTCGCGGAACTGAATCGATTGAAAGCCGCTTGCCGGATTGAGGTGTTCGCGGAACTGATTAAACTCTTGCGGTGTCATCGTCTCGAGTACGTCGATCTGCTGTTCGAGAAGTCGCTGGATCGTGTGAATGCGTTTGAAAACCTTGGCCACACGCAATAAGTCGTCACCGTCGATCGCCGCGACGACCGCATCGAGCTCGTGTAAGAGCTGTTTAAACCACAGTTCGTAGACCTGGTGGATGATAATGAAGAGCATTTCTCGTAGACCTGGTGGATGATAATGAAGAGCATTTCGTCGTGATGCGGCGGATCCGAGAGCTGTCGCTGCAAGGACGTGAGCTCATCGACCTTGAGGTACGAACCGTAGGTAACTTGGTCAGGCACGGCGGGTTCCTTCGCTTACGTTGTGGTGACGTGAAAGACGGCGCTCTTGATCGGAGCGACATGTTTCTCCCACGTTCGCGCGTAGGAGAACGTGATCGTCGCGGTGCCGTTACGAACGGCGTCGAACGAGAAGACTTGCTGACCGCCGGCACCCATTCCCGCGCTCTGTGGACGTTGATACGCGCTGCCCTGCGAGACGATGCCGCTACCTCGTACGCGCGCGGTCCACGCATAGCCGGTCGTCGGATTGCTCGGGAGCGCGACAAGGAACGTGGTGCCGTGATGCGCAGCGATCTGTGGCGTCGCCGTGGTGAAGACGCCACCGACGAGAACGAGGGCGAGGATCAATCCGTTCATGCGGGTCTCCCTTGTGCTTTGGCAATCTCTAGATCGATGGTTCCGCGGAGTACGTGCCACGACATCAGGTAGTCGGCAGCGAGCGACGAGAACGGCGCGCGAAACGTCTCGGGCCGGTTCTTCTCGATCAATGCATGCGAGAGCCAGGCCGGTCCGTAGCCGCAGATCAGCGCCAGTCCGGCAAGGGCCGGTTTACGGGCGGCGATCGCACCGAGGATGAGCGCGGTTGCGGTAACCGTTCCGGCGGTATGAATTGCACGCGTGCGCGGATCGGCGTGTGCCGCGAGATAACGCGGCCAAAACTCGGCGAAAGCCATCGCGTAACGCTTACGGGGTTCGCCGGGGTTCTCCTCGAACGCCCTGGCCACACTACATTCGGGAAGGAGCCTTTTCGCGCGATGAAGCGTATCTCTTCCGTTCTCCTCGTCGCCACGGCTCTGGCCCTCGCGGCCTGCTCCGGCAACTCCGGTTCGTCCAACTCCACGGCGCAACAAACTGCGGCCAGCTCGGCCCCCGCCGCCGCCGTCAACCCGACCGATTTTCCGCTGATCGATGGCGCAACGGTGGTTGCAGAGAAACCGTTTACGCAGAAGGTCGATGCTTCGATGCTTAGCAAGAGTGCGGCATTTTCGCAGGGCTCCGGTACCTATGCGGGTACGCAAGTAATTTCGAAGACCGATAAGAGTCTCGATGATCTCTCGACTTGGCTCGTCGCGCAGACGGCGAAACCGCCGGCCGGTTACACCGCGATCAACTCGGCGCAGATGGCGACGGCCCATGCCGATGCAAAGAAGTACGGCATCGACTTCGCCGCCTTTACCAAGACCGATACGAAAGGTATCAAACACGGCCTTTTGCTGTTGGCGCTCGATCCGGCCGGCCTCGACAAAAAACTCGGCCCGGCGATCGGCTTGATCAACAAGTACACGAGTTTGCCGGCGATGCTGCGTGGCCCGGTTGATTCGCAGGTTAAGGCGAAGACCGGTATGTCGGTCACGGAGATGCTCGACCCGGGATCCCCGCTCGGTGCCGCGCTCGCCGCCTACGACGAAGTGCAGGGCTCAAACTCTCGCGCGCTCGTTCTGGTTGACGCTTCGAAGCAATAGGAGCTGGTCTAACCCGGTCGGAGGCGGATGCCTTCGTGTTCCAGCAGGCGTAGGCGAATCGAGCCTTCGCCTGCGCCTTTTATACGGCCGTCGGCGCCGATGACGCGGTGCGCGGGAACGAAGAGATCAAGGGTGGAGCGACCCATCGCCGCCGCGACAGCCCGGTGCGAGCCCGGGTGCCCAATCGCCCGCGCAATCTCGCCGTATGAGACGAGCTCGCCGAACGAGAGCGATGCCACCGCCGCATAGATTTCGCGTGAGAGTGGCGTCCCTTCGAACCGGAGGGGCAGATCGAAGCGTTCTAACCGTCGCGAAAAATAGGCGCGCGTCTGCGTGATCGCATCGCGCAGGAGCGGGTCGTCGGGGGCAGCGGATTTGGTGCGTGATGCGCGCTGGAAGTCGCTTGCGATGATCCGGTCTCCGTCGCTGGTTACTACCAGGTCGAGGCCGATGATGGTCGCGATCCGCGTGCGCGCGATGGGCATTGCGTCCCGGTTCGCGAGGAATCGAGCTTGCGCCCGCCGCACAGGCCAGGCATGCGTAGTATAGCAACAGTCGGAGCGCTTCTCGCGATCGTCGCCCTCGTGGGCTGCGGTGGGAAGACTACCAAGGTCGGCGACACGACCATTACCACCAGCGACGACAACAAGACGACATCCGTCACGACAGCGGACGGCTCGGCGAAGGTCGGCGCCGGTGCCGTTGATGCGAGTAAGCTCGGTGCTCCGGTCTACCCCGGTGCGACCGCTGCCGACAGCGGCAGCATCTCGCTTTCGACCGCCGATAGCTCGATCGATTCGGAGACCCTTACGACCCCCGATAGCTTCGATAAGGTCTATGAATACTATAAGGGGCAACTGCCGGCCGGCTCCGAGAAGATGAAGATGACCGTCTCCTCAGGCTCGACCGCGATGTTCCAGACGGGTGACGCCGACAAAGACGCGGTTACGGTTACCATCAGCTCCAAGGACGGTGATAACGCTACCTCGGTCAACATCTCCCATACGGTCAAGAAGGTGAGCGCATCGCCCGCCGGTTCATAAGAATTCGAAAAAAAATCGCTACGGATGTAGCGGATTCCCAGCGGGAAGCGTTAGGTAGGGGTATGGCCTCACCACGCTTCCCGCTTTTTGTCTTTGCCGGGCTCCTGGCGATCGTCGTTTCGGCGACCTCGGCCGGCCCGCGGATCGCTTCGGCGGCCCCCACACCACTGGCTTCCGGCGAGTTGCTGTTGCAAAAGATCCGCCTGGTCTTTCGCTCGCATCGTCCCCCGCCGCCCTACGTGACCTATACGCTGGTGCGCAAAGAAGATACGCCCGAGGGCGAGCCTGACTACGCGAACTCCTATACAGAACACATCTGGTGCCGTACGTCGGATCGCGCGGCGCTGGTGCGTCGCGTCTATCGCGATGAAGATCGCGGACCGCTGACCTTCGATCGCCCGGCGTACAACGAACCGCGTGACCCCGGCCCACCGACCGCCGACGCGTTCGAACGCGCACCACTCAAACAGCATCCGAATCCCCACGACTTTGTTCCGACGCCGGAGCCTACCGGACCGGAGCTGGAGACGCTGGCGGCGATTCGAGCGACCGCAGAGCTTTCATATCATGTGACCAACGTGGTGACCGAGGGCCACCTACTGCACCTATCGGTGGTGCCGATCCGCGACGTGGAGCGTAATCGTTTGCGCGAGATCTACGTCAACGCGAAGACGCTGGAACTCGTGCGCTTCGTCTCCACCGACCGGCTCTATCTTCCCGACAATACGTCGTACGCCGCGACTTTCACCTCGAACTTGCAGATGTTGCAAGGACGACCGGTGATAACGCGTATTCACGGCGTGATCGACGACGGCTATACCGGCAATCCGACGACGGACTACTGGTTCAACGACATTCGCTTTCCGAAATCACTTCCGGGTTGGTACTTCGACGATCATCAGTACGCACAGCACATCGACGACGCACCGATCTAAAACCGGCGGACGATAAGGAGGCGGTCCGATTCGAACGGACGGTACCCGCAAAGGTACGGCAGTTTTCAAGACTGCAGGTTTCAACCACTCACCCACGCCTCCGTAGGTGCTGTGCTGGTTCCGATTCTGTGCCGCCGTTCCCTCGGCGCAGGCTCACGGTCGCGCACGGCCAACCCGGTCGATATGAACCAACGTGAACGAGCCGACGCCTTCCGTGCCCTGCACCGCCCCGGCGACCCGGTACTGCTTCCGAACGTCTGGGATGCTGCAGGTGCGCGCCTATTGGCATCGCTTGGATTTCCCGCCGTGGCCACATCCAGTGCGGCGATCGCCTATCTCGAAGGCTCCCCCGACGGTGAGGTGATCGGTCGGGACGTGATGCTGGCGGGGATCGCGCGGGTCGCGCATGCCGTCGATCTCCCGGTGACCGCCGATCTTGAGGGCGGCTACGGCCCGACCACTGCAGATGCCGTTGCCACGGCGCGCGGGGCGATCGAGGCCGGCGCAATCGGAATGAACTTTGAAGATGCAACGAAGGAACCCGGCCGGCTCTTTGATGCGGTGGATCAGGCGTCGCGCATCGCGGCGATGCGTAAGACGGTCGATACGGACGGCGTTCCGCTCGTCATCAACGCGCGAACCGACGTCTATCTCCACGAGATCGGTGATCCGGCTGGACGCTTCGACGAAGCGGTGCGTCGCGGGAAGATGTATCGCGCGGCGGGCGCCGATTGTATCTTCGTCCCGGGCGTGATCGATGCACCGGTGATCGCGGCGCTGGTCGCCGCAATCGATGCGCCGATCAACATACTCTCGAACGTCGCTTCGCCGCCGGTCGCGGTGTTGCGTTCGCTCGGCGTCGCGCGTATTAGTCTCGGCTCCGCACCGTATCGCGCGGCGATGACTGCGTTTCGTGATATGGCGATCGCGTTACGCGACGCCGGTACGTTCGACTCGCACGGCGGCGTGATATCGCACGGCGAGTTCCAGGCGTTGATGGGGTGATCGCCGTCCGAGTGAAGCCGGGCTCGAAGCAGCCGGGGCTCACTTACGAAGCCGACACATGGGTGCTACGAGTTCGCGAACGCGCGGTCGAGGGCGCAGCGAATGATGCTTGTGTGCACGCGATCGCCGAAGCGCTGAACGTCGCGCCATCGAATGTCGAACTGACGCGCGGTATACGTGCGCGTCTAAAGACGTTTTCGGTTCGTGGGCTCACCGCGACGGAGGTCGCGGCGCGCCTGGAACGTTATTGTGAGCGGCGGGCTTCTCCGGCGCGGTAACGGTAGACGATGCGACCCTTGGTTAAATCGTAGGGTGACATCTCGACGTCGACGCGATCGCCGGGAAGAATGCGGATGTGATGGCGGCGCAGACGACCGGCAATGTGTGCCAGGATCGTATGTCCGTTCTCGAGTTCAACCGAGAACGTCGTGCTCGGAAAAATCTGTTTGATCGTGCCAAACAGCTCCAAGGGCGGCTCTTTGGTATCTTCGACCTTGACTGTTGCCGGCTTGGACGGGCGTTTACCCGAGCTTTTCCGATTACGTATGGGGACACCGCTTTCTAGGCTGAGACGGGGCGCCGCAAGTATGCCACGGCACGAGGGCAGGCGTCAAACGCAAAAGGTGGGAAGGGGACCCCATGTTACGTGGATTTCTTCTCGGCATCATCGCAACGCTCGCGGTCCTCGCCCTGGGCGGCTACATCGCCGTCGCTAATGGCCTGATCCCGGCCAACGCCGACGCGCGCCCGGGGAGCCTTGAGCGCTGGGCGGCCAACACCTCGCTCGATGCTACCGTAGAACGCGAGATCCAGAGCCTGAAGGCGCCGATCGGTCCCACCGAAGCGAATCTCCTGGCCGGCGCAAAGATCTACGAGGGCAACTGCGCTGTCTGTCACGGCGTCGCAAAGGCGCCGGGCACCAACATCTCGCGAGGCTTCTACCAAAGCGTTCCGCAGTTCACGCGGCGCGGCGGCCCGACGCACGATCCCGTGGAGGTGACCTACTGGAAGGCGACCCACGGTGTCCGGCTCACCGGCATGCCGGCCTTCAGCGCGACACTCAGCGACACGCAACGCTGGCAGGTCTCGCTCTTCCTGAAGAACCTCAAAGTGCTCCCACCCAAGGTCGAGGCCGCTTGGCAGAAGATCAAGCTCAGCGAGACGTTGGCTCCGCCGCTGCCGGATCGTCCGCAGGGTGGTCAGGGTGGTCCGCCACCGGGAGCGTCAAAGTAACGCGGGTTCCCACGCCGGGGCTCTCGATCATGATCGAGCCGCCGCTCCGTTCGATGGCCCGCTTCGCGATAGCTAATCCTAAGCCCGAACCGCCGGCGTCGTAGCGCGCCGCGCCGCGATAAAAGCGGTCGAAGACGTGGGGGAGATCCTCGCCGGCGATGCCGGGGCCGTCATCGTCTACGACGATCACGTGCATGCCGCCGCGATGCGAGAGTTGTACGCGTATCTGCGAACCGGGCGCATACTTGAGCGCGTTTTCGATGACATTGCGCAACGCTTCCTCGATCTCATCGCGTTCGCCGGCCGCGGGTGCGTGCTCCGGAGCGGTGAGGCGGATGCGCTCACCGGCGATCGGTGCGAGGGCTGCGACGGTGCGACGCGTCGACGCGGCGAGATCGAAGTCCGCGCGCCCGGCCGGTCGCTCCCGATCGAGCCGCGCCAGAAAGATCAACTTCTCGATCAACGCGCGCATTCGGCGACTCTCATCGAGCATCGTTCCATAGATACTCGAAGTTGCGCCGGGTTCGGAGACGATACCACGTTGAAGCGCATCGAGATAGCCCATGATCACGGTAAGCGGCGTACGCAGTTCGTGCCCGGCATCGGCAACGAACTGGCGCATGCGCGTCTCGTTCTCGGCGCGCTCTGCAGCGGCGGCGTTCAGACGAAAAGCGAGATCATTGTAGGCCCCGGTCAACGGTGCGAGGTCGTAACTTGATCCGGCGAGTAACTCGGGGCGCTCGCCGCCGGCAGCGATCCGATTGAGTGCGGTGGTCACCTCTTCGAGCGGCGCGACCGCGCGACGCGTGATCGCGCGACCAATGAGCCAGGCGAATAAAATCGCTACGGCACCGACCGGAAGCGCGAACGACCAATACCATCCAAGCAATGCACCGAACTTGCCGGTATCCGGCGCAATCGAAATCGATCCGCCCTGTACGTTGAGATGCTGGTGTTTGATGCCGAGTAGCGAGACGATGGTGGCGAGCGCGCTCGCACCGCCGCCCTGCGAAGATGCCGATTGTGCGACGACCGCGTGGGCGTTGTCGTAGACGGTGACACGTAGGCGCCCGCGCCCGAGCGTAGCAACGATTCCCGGCGCAATTTGGTGGAGCGTCTTGTGCGCTAGCTCGCCTTGGCGCGCGACATCCGCACCGCGTGCGGCCGCCGATGCGAGCGAATCGTCGAGCGTGCGCGCATAGAGCCAAAAGGCGAGTATGCTGGTTGCCGCAACGACCACGAGAATCAGCGTGCAAGCGAGCAGGACGTAGCCGCGGGTGATGCGTCGGCCGAAGCGTGCGTACATCGGCTACTCTATCCGCAGGGCGTAGCCGACGCCGCGGACAGTGTGTATGAGGCGCGAAGCGAAGCCTTCGTCGACCTTCGCACGCAGGTAGGAGACGTAGCGCTCGACGGCACCCGGCGTCACATCGCGATCATCACCCCAAACGCCATCCAGGAGTTCGTCGCGCGTGAAGACCCGCTTCGGGCGACGCATGAACGCGACTAGCAGATCGAACTCGAGCTTCGAAAGATCGAGCGCCCGTCCGTCACGGCTGGCGACGTGCGCATCGAGGTCGATCTCGATCCCGCCATAGGCAAGTGCGCTCGGCGTCTCCAGATGCGGGCGACGCAACTTCGCTTCGATATGCGCGAGCAACTCCGACATCTCAAACGGTTTGCTTAAGTAATCATCGGCGCCGTGCGTAAGACCCTCGACCCGATCTTCGAGTTCGCCCTTAGCCGAGAGCATGATGACCGGCGCGTCGGTGAGCCGACGCAGCAGCGGTAACAACGTGATACCGTCGATCTTCGGCATCATTACGTCGAGAATGATAAGGTCCGGTTCCCATTCGCGCACCAACGCGAGACCCGCCTGTCCGTCCGCGGCGCCTTTAACCTGGTAGCCATGATGGGCGAGCGTTAGCTCCAGTACCGCGCGAATGTGCGGCTCGTCGTCGACGACGGCAATGCGTGCTCCGTTCTCGCTCATTCGAACCGCAACGCTTCGATCGGCGAAAGCGCAGCCGCCTTCTGCGCCGGGTAGTAGCCGAAGAAGATGCCGACGAGTGCGGAGAATACGACCGCTGCAATGACGCCCGAAGGTGGTATCGAGGTGGGCCATTTTGCCAGGGTGGCAACGATGTACGTTCCGGCAACCCCGACTATGACGCCGATCAGGCCGCCCGCTGTCGAGAGCATCACCGCTTCGGTGAGGAACTGCTTGAGTATGGTGGCGCCACGCGCACCGAGGGCCATGCGCAGGCCGATCTCTCGCGTGCGCTCGGTCACCGAGACGAGCATGATGTTCATGATGCCGATACCACCGACGATCAGCGATACGGCGGCCACGCTCGCAAGCAAGACCTCCATGACCGTTCCGGTCGAGGACGCGGCGGCCGCAATATCTTGCAGGTTGCGAACGCTAAAGTCGTCGGGTTGCGGTGGGACGATGCGATGCCGCTGCTCGAGCAAGGTGGTGATCTCATCTTGCGCCGACTGTACGTGATCGCCATCGGTTGCGCTCACGTCGAGCGCATTGACGGTCGTCTGTCCGGTGATGCGTTGCATCGCCGAGGTGTACGGAATCAAGAGCGTATCGTCCTGATCTTGGCCCTGTCCGCTCTGGCCGAGCGACGACAATGTCCCGATGATGGTAAATGGTACGCCTTTGACGATCACCGTCTGACCGAGCGGCGAGGTGCCGTCGGGAAAGAGATTCGTGAGCGTTGTCTGACCGATCACGGCGACCTTGGCTGCCGATGTGATATCGCTCTGCGTAAAGAACGAGCCCGATGCGAGCGGCCAGGTGCGCACGAACGTGTAGGTCGGCGCGACGCCGGTGACAACGGTCTGCCAGTTCTGCGTACCGGCGACGACCTGTGCGCGAATCGTCACCGTCGGCGAGACGGATGCGACGCTGGGCAAGGTGGCGACGGCGAGCCCGTCGGCAGGCGTTAGCGTCGATGCTCCGCCGAAGCCGCTACGTGCGCCGCCCGAGGTGACGCTACCGGGTTGGACGATAATGAGATTACACGTGCGCCGACGCCGATGGCGACGGTAACGATCACGGCTGCGACGCCGATGATCACGCCCAGCATGGTGAGAAGTGATCGCGAACGATTGCGAATCAACGCATGTAATGCAAGGCTGAAAATGGCGCGCGCGGTCACGCGGCAACCTGCGTCGTGTCCGAGACGATCTCACCATCGCGAAACGTGACGATACGTTTTGCAAACGCGGCAATATCCGGCTCGTGGGTGACGAGAAGAATGGTGATGCCCTCCTCGGCGTTGAGGCGGGTGAGTAGTTTCATGACATCTTCCGACGTTTTGGTATCGAGTGCTCCGGTCGGCTCATCGGCGAGGATAAGCCCCGGATCATTCACCAGCGCACGT
>CAJDXE010000102.1_pt1 | contig 9648 bp, 10 predicted proteins | sample 7391781 | NCBI WGS metagenome assembly CAJDXE01 (sample SAMEA7055730, study PRJEB34461) | soil metagenome | biome: terrestrial ecosystem; feature: Peninsula; material: soil | place: Antarctica | collected 2016
CGATGTGTGAGCTCTTGGTAGGTAGGTCTCATCCGTGGGATTGAACCTCATTCTGCATGAGAATACAAGTCGGGGTCATGGGCTCGGCGGGTGGTTCGCTATCCGCCGAGGAGTTGGCTCTTGCACGCAGGCTCGGGCGTCGCATCGCCGAGCGCGACTGCACGATCGTTACCGGCGCCTGTCCCGGGCTCCCGCACGCTGCGGTTCTCGGCGCGCACGAAGCCGGCGGGCAAAGCCTCGGCGTCTCGCCCGCCCTCTCGCGCGAAGAACACGTCGACGTCTACGGCTCGCCGTTGCAACCGTACACGACGATGGTCTTTACCGGCTCCGGCCTGATGGGACGCGAGACGCACAACATTCACTCGTCGGACTTTGTCATCTTCATCGGCGGACGAAGCGGAACGCTCGGTGAATTTTGCATCGCATACGACGAAGGCAAGCTCATCGGCGTCGTGACCCATTCCGGCGGAATCTCCGACCACTTCGCCGGTATCGTAACAATGGTAAAGAAAGACACCGGTTCCGAGATGCTGTATAACGATTCGCCCGAAGCACTCGTCGACGAATGTCTCGCACTCTATCGTCGTGATCAGCGCCCGGGCTCGATCACCCTCAATCGTACCGGCGAGTATATGCTGCGCCGTCCCAGAACTACGGAGGAGACGCGTGGCTGAGTTAACCTTCATCGGTGCGGCCGGAACCGTTACCGGGAGCAAGCACCTGGTAACCACCAACGGCAGGCGTTTCCTCGTCGATTGCGGGCTCTTTCAAGGCGTCGTCGACGTTCGCGCGCTCAACGAAGTGCCGATGCCCGTTGCTCCGTCGGAGATTGAGGCGGTGGTAATCACTCACGGCCATCTCGATCATATCGGCTATCTGCCGAAGCTCGTCAAAGACGGTTTCAAGGGACCGATCTATTGCACGCCGCCGACGCGCGCGCTGATGGAGATCGTCCTGGAGGATGCGGCGCACCTCCAAGCTCACCTCACGCAACGCGGCTATCACCACGAACGTCCCCATGCGCCGCCGCCGTTCTACGATGACGACGACGTACAAGCGACACTCAAACTCGTTCATCCCCAACCGTATCACGCGCCGTTCTCCGTCGCCGGCATTGTGACGGCGACCTACTCGAATGCCGCGCACATCATCGGCTCGGCCTTCGTCACCATCGACATTGAAGGCAAAAGGGCGCTCTTCTCCGGCGATGTCGGTCGTTACGGGCGCCCGATACTCTACGATCCCGAGCCGATCGGCGCACCCGATATCATGGTCTGCGAATCGACCTACGGCGGACAAGTGCATCCGCCGCAGCCACTCGAAGCGCTTCGTGACGCCTTGCTCAAAGGTGTGGAACGCGGCGGCGCAATCGTGATCCCCGCGTTTGCTGTCGAACGCACGCAAGACATCATCTATGCGATCACGCAGTTGCAACAGAGCGAACCGAAGCTCGCTAACCTACCGATCCATCTCGACAGTCCGATGGCCGACAAGGTTGATGCGCTCTTTGCCGCATTCCCCGATTCTCACAGGCCGATCCCACTCGGTAGCGATGGAGCACCGTTCGCCTGCAAGAACTTCACGGTGCATCGCACCACAGAAGAGTCGAAAGCGCTCAACAGCGTAACGGGCCCGCACGTCATCATCTCCGCAAGCGGCATGGCGGCAGGTGGTCGCGTGCTGCACCACATCCACAACAATCTCGGCGACGAAAATGCCACGCTCGTCTTCGTCGGTTACCAGGGTGCCGGTACACTCGGCTTCCTACTCGTCCACGGCGCGAATACGGTCAAGATCATGGGCGACACGATTCCGGTCCGCGCGTTGATCTTAAGCCTGCAAGGCTACTCGGCACATGCCGACAAGAACGATTTCAAGCGCTGGTTTGCGACGGCAACAACGAAGCCACATCTCTACGCCGTTCATGGCGAAGTCGAGTCGGCGGCCGCGCTGGTCGCGATGGTCGAAAACGGCAACGGTTGGGCCGGCGACGTCGCCAAACGCGGCACGACCGTGACGATCTAGGGGGGCTATGCTGTCCAGTCGAGCATCACTTGCCATTGTGGTTTTGCGAACGCCTCTTTGGACTTGATCGGCCGAATTGCGTGATCGTCTGCCCTTTGAAAAGCATCGACGAATACTCCGGAACGTCGTGGTACGGTTCACTTCCGCCGATCATGTTGAGCGCAACAACGTTCCCATGCGCGCCGGCCTTGACCCAGGTGCCCATGCGATAGCGCATCTCTAAGGTCGGGTCGTAGAAGTCAGTTCGTAGGCTATGTATGATCCGCCGACGGCGACCGCAGCCTTTGCCGTCTCCAACCCACTCCGAGATCGCGCCCGTATCATCGAGCTATTGATTGGATCATCGCCGCCGTTCGGTGAAACGTTACGCGCCCCAGCCCGGTAGTAGGGGGCATGAACAACGATTTCGTGGACAAAGCAATCAAACAGGCTACCGAGATCGGCAAGGAGATCGGCGAACGCGCCCGCGAGAGCGCCGCAGTCACCGGCAACCAAGCCGCCGACGTCGCCGCCAAGGCCGCTCCGCATGTGCGCGGCTTCCTCGATAAGGCCTACAAAGCCGCGAGCGACGCCATCTCCAAGATCGACAAGAAGTAGATCTCCCGCGCTTGGGAACCGTTATCAGCTACCCGGCGCAGAGAAGTCTACGCGAAACACGTATCGTTGATCATCGGCTGCTGAATCAGTTATCCGTCGCCCTAAAGTTACAAGCGTTTCATGCTTCTCCTAGCCGTGCAGTGCGATGCCGGTCATCATGCTGAAGCCGACTTCGAGGGCGCGCTCGTCGATGTCGTAGCGGGCGCTGTGTTGTGGAAACAGGCCGCGCGTATCGCCGCGGATGCCGACGATGAAGTACGCTCCGGGGCGTTCCTCCAACATGTAGGACATATCTTCAGCCCACATCACGACATCGTGCGGATCGATGACGCTCTCCGCACCGACGACTTCCGCTCCGACGGTGCGGACGATATCGTTCATCGCGGGGTCATTGACGGTCGGCGGATAGCCGAACGCATATTCAAACTCATAGTCACAGCGCATCGCATCGCTTAAGCCTTCGACCATGCGTTCCATCCGTTCGGGGATCGAGCGCCGCACGCCGTCATCGAAGGCGCGGACAGTGCCGAACATCTTCGCGTCATCGGGGATCACGTTGAACGTCGTGCCGCTCTCAATCTTTCCGACGGTCACGACCACCGGGTCCTTCGGCGCGATCTCGCGACTCGGTATCGTCTGGAACATCGACACCAACTGTGCGGCGGCAACGATCGGATCGACCGACATGTGCGGCATCGCGCCGTGTCCCCCTTGGCCCGTAATCGTGATATCGAAGCGATCCGACGATGCGAAGAACGCGCCGTCACGTACGCCGATGGTACCGACATCAAGACCGCTGTAGAGATGGAGCGCAAATGCGCGATCGACATGCGGTTTCTCGAGCGCGCCGTCGTCGATCATCATCTTGTTGCCCGCCGGACCTTCTTCACCCGGCTGGAAACAAAAGACGATCGTGCCCTTCACCTTGTCGCGCTGCTTGGCGAGTTCACGCGCAGCACAGAGTAAGATTGCCATGTGGCCGTCGTGACCACAGGCGTGCATCACACCGGAGTTGCGCGAGACATATTCCGAGTCGCCGAGTTCGACAACCGGAAGCCCATCCATATCGGCACGCAACAGCGTTACCGGACCAGGCAAGCCACCGACAAGAGTTGCGAGCAATCCGGTACCGGCGATACCCGTACGTAGATCGTCGAACCCGCACGGACGCAACTCTGCCTCCAGAAATTTCGCCGTCTCGAATTCGACGAGCGAAAGTTCAGGGTGCGCATGAAAGTGTCGACGATACCGGATAAGATCAGCGACGGGAACGTCGATCACGCGAACTCCTAGTTGTTATGATAACTAGCTTTGAAAATGTAGCGCCCATACGTTGGTTTGCAAAACGCAATCGCCGGCGTATAAATGGTTTGTTGTGCTGCACGTTGCGTAGCGCCGTCGAAGCCGGGGACATGCGACGATTCAAGCACGTCGGCGGCGATCACTTTGGCGGTCGGGTCGAGCGTGATCCCTATGATTGACGTACCGCTGCCGGCGTCAAAGGTCTCCGGCACGACCGGGCGTTCAAGCCTGATCACCAGCGCATCCGAGAACGGTATCGGACAGTCCGTCCGTTCGAGCCCAGGAGCGCGCACGGCAACGAGCGGCGTAACTGCCGGGTCAGCGGTCGGAACCGGCATGGGCGTGTTATGCGGGTCCGGTGTCCTCACTTCGTGTGGCTTCAGCGGATTGTATTGGGGTGGGAAACAGGTGATGAGCCCGGCAGCGACCCATTCCGGCTTTCCTTGCGTTACCGTTGCCGACGCAATCCACGTCTCCAATATCGTCGCACCTTTGTCCGGCAACGCGATCGCCACGGTAACCGATCGCGCCGGATCCTTGCTCGGATCGGCGCCGACCGGCGCACTCAACGCCAACTCCGGCAACTCTACGGTGTAGTAACCCTTGTCCGTATACATCGCAACCGTCGCGCGAACGGCACGCGACGTCTGAGCGGAGAGCTGAATCTCCGGATACACCGGAGCCGCGGAAACCGGGAGCATGTGCGCCGTCGCCGGGCAGATCTCAACCGACGCCGAAGCGCGGTCGGGTACGGTAATAAAAACAAGAAAAGCAAGCGCGCCCATACCAGCGGCACGACAGATAAAACGCCACATGCTCCCGGTATTGGTTACGGGCTAGGCGTAACCTTGCTCTTGTATAGGTTCTCTGCGAGCCTCCAGACGGCCGCAGGAGTCCGCCGCGTCGGCGGGCGATAACGTGTCCCGTGACTTCCACGGTTCTTGACCGCCACGACCTCACCGACGAGCAACTCGTCGCGATGTTGCGCGTGATGACCGCCCAGCGCACCCTCGAGAATCGGGGCTTTGCGCTCAATCGCCAAGGCAAGATCCCGTTCGCCTCCGCGAGCGAGGGCCATGAGGCGGCCCAAGCCGGCGCGGCCATGGCGTTCGTGCGCGGCAAAGACATCCTCGCTCCGTACTACCGCGACCTCGGCCTGGCCCTTGGGGTCGGCCTCACCCCGCTTGAAGTGATGCTCTCGCTCTTCGCCCGCGCCGCCGATCATTCGGGCGGCCGTCAGTTCCCGCACCATTACGCGAGCAAGAAGCTCGGGATCATGACGATCTCATCGATCATCGCCGCCCAGCTGCCGCACGCCGTCGGCGCCGCCTACGCGATGAAGCTCCGCAAAGAGAGCGGGCGCGCCGTCCTCGCGACCTTCGGCGACGGCTGCACCAGCGAGGGCGAGTGGCATGAGTCGCTCAACTTCGCCGCCGTCCATGCCCTGCCGATCGTCTTCTACTGCGAAAACAACGAGTGGGCCATCTCCACGCCGCTTTCCAAGCAGATGGGCCAGCCGGACGTCGCCAAGCGTGCCAAGGGCTACGGCATGCCAGGCATCATCGCCGACGGCATGGACCCGCTTGCTTGCTATGCGGCCGTCGCTGAAGCAATGGACCGCGCCCGGACGGGCGGCGGCCCGAGCCTGGTAGAGGCCAAGTGCTACCGCTTCCTCTCCCACACCACCGACGACGACGACCGGACCTACCGCAGCCGCGAGGAGGTCGAGGAGCACCGCAAGCGCGACCCGCTCCCGATGTTTGAGCGCTTGCTGGTCGAGCAGGGCATCCTTTCGGAGGCCGAGGTCGACGCCTTGAAGCAATCGGTCCTGAAAGAAGCGAACGAAGCAACGGATGCGGCCGAGGCGATGCCCTACGCCGATCCGGCAACCTTGATCGACAACGTCTACGCCGACGGCCACGAGCCGTGGCGCTGACCACTCTCTAGGACGAGAAAACATGGCAAAGACCGACACGACTGCGGGCGCCGCGCTCGATAAGCGCGGGTTGACCGACGACCAACTCCGGGCGATATTCCGCAACATGCTCTTGCAGCGGCAGTTGGATAATCGCGGCTTTCAACTCAATCGCCAAGGCAAAGTTCCGTGCCTGACACCCTACGAGATTCTGCTCTCGCTCTTTGCGCGCGCCGCCGATCACAACGGCGGGCGTCAGTTCCCTAATCACTACAGCTCGAAAAAAGCCGGCGTGTTGTCGTTCTCGTCGATTCTCGCGGCGCATATTCCGCACGCGGTCGGCGCGGCGTTCGCCATGAAGGTTCGCAAAGAGAGCGGGCGCGCGGTGCTGGTCACCTGCGGCGACGGCACGACCAGCGAAGGCGAGTGGCATGAATCGATGAACTTCGCAGCGGTTCATAAGGTGCCGCTGGTGATGCTCGTCGAGAACAACGAGTGGGCGATATCTACGCCGCTCAGATTGCAGATGGGTCAGCCGGAGATTTGGAAACGGGCCGAGGGCTACGGCATGCCCGGCAAGCGGTTCAACGGCTTCGACCCGATCGAATCGTATGCCGTGGTTAAAGAAGCAATGGATCGCGCACGCTCGGGCGGCGGCCCAACCCTCCTCGAAGGCATGTGCTATCGCTTCCTTGCGCACTCCACCGACGACAACGATATGACCTATCGCACCCGCGAAGAGGTCACAGAACATCGCAAGAACGATCCGGTACCGCTCTTCGAAGCAGTCTTGATCAATGCCGGCGTGATGACCGCGCACGATATCGCGGCGATGCGCAAAGACGTCCTTCACCAAACGAACGAAGCGACCGACGCGGCCGAAGCGATGCCGTATCCGGTCGCGGAAGATCTCTACAAACATCTCTACGAAGGAGCCTGGCAGCCGTGGCAGTGATGAACAACGTCGAGGCGGTCCGCGCGACGCTGTACGACGCAATGAAAGCCGACGACCGCACCTTGATCCTCGGCGAGGATGTCGGCGCCCGCGGCAACGTCTTTTTGATCAGCAAGGACTTCATCAATGAGTTCGGCCCCGATCGCGTGATCGACACGCCGATCGCCGAAGCCAGCATCATCGGCATCGCCGTCGGCATGGCGATGGAAGGGCTACGCCCAATCGCCGAGATTCAGTTCGCCGACTTCATCTATCCCGCGTTCAATCAGATCGTCGGCGAAGCGGCCAAGACACGCTATCGCAGCAACGGCGAGTACACGTGCCCATTGGTGATTCGAACGCCCTACGGCGGCGGCGTCCGCGGCGCACTCTCGCACTCGGTCTCGATCGAAGCGCTCTTCTATCATGTGCCCGGCTTGAAGATCGTTGCGCCGTCGTTCCCGGCGGATGTAAAGGGCTTGCTCAACGCGGCCATCGACGATCCTGATCCGGTGCTCTTCCTCGAGCACAAGAAGACCTATCGCCTGATCAAAGGCGAGGTCCCGGAAGGCCACTACACGATTCCGATCGGCAAGGCCGACATCAAGAAAGCCGGCACGCAGTTGACGGTCGTCTCGTACGGCCTCTACGTGCACTGGGCACTCGACGCCGCGAAGCAGTTGGAGAGCGAAGGCCACTCGGTCGAAGTGATCGACCTACGCTCAATCCGCCCGATGGATAAGACGGCAATTCTTGAGTCGGTGCGTAAAACGCGCAAACTACTCATCATTCACGAGGACAACAAGTTCGGTGGCATCGGCGCCGAGATATCGGCGATGGTCGCCGAGGAAGCACTCTTCGATCTCGATGCGCCGATCCGTCGCCTCTGCGCACCCGACGTCCCGGCGATGGGCTACGCCGAACCGCTCGAACACGAATATATGTCATCGCCGGCCGAGATGGCCGACGCGATGCGCGAAATGGTGAAGTTCTAAATGGCAACCACGATCACGATGCCGCAGTTGGGCGAGACCGTTACCGAAGGTACGGTTGAGCGTTGGCTCAAGCAACCCGGCGAGAGCGTCGATAAGTACGAAGCGTTCGTCGAAGTCTCGACCGACAAAGTCAACTCCGAGGTTCCGTCGCCCGTCACCGGTGTGATCAAAGAGTTGCTCGTTGCCGAAGGAACCACCGTACCAACCGGCACGCCGATCGCGATCATCGACGACGTTGCATCGGGCACGGCCTCCGCGCCCGAGAGCGCATCTGCACCGCCGGCAACAAGTGCTGCGATGGCGGCAAGTGCCAACGCAGAGCCGGTCCCCGGTTTCAACATTCCGCAGTCAGCGCCGAAACCCGCATCAAGCAACGGCCACGCTGCGCCCGCAGGCACGCCGGTCGAAGCATTGCGTGGCGTATCGCCCGCCGTGCGTCGTCTTGCACGCGAGCACAGCGTCGACATTCGCACCATCACCGGTAGCGGCGCCAACGGCCGCGTCACTGCCCAAGATGTCGTCGGCGCCGCAAGCTCCGGACCGGCAGCAGCCGTCGCGCAATCGATCATGCAGCCGGTCGCGGCACCGCGCACCGGGCAAACGTCGTACGGCAATCCGGTTCCCGGCACCACGATACCGCTCACCACCTCACGGCGCATCATCGCGGAGCGCATGGTCGAGTCGAAACACAATGCGCCGCACGCCTGGTCGATGGTCGAAGTCGACGTCAGCAACGTCTGGAAGTGGCGCGCACGCGAAAAGGATCGCTTCGAAGCAGAGACCGGTTACAAGCTCACCTTGCTGCCCTTCTTCATTCGCGCCGTCGTTGAGTCGATCGCAAGCTTCCCGTTGATGAACGCGAAGTTCGTACCCGAAGGCATCTACGTCAACAAGGACGTGAACATCGGCATCGCCATCGGGCTTTCGACCAACTTGGTCGTGCCGGTGATCAAGAATGCCGACAAACTTTCGATCAAAGGCTTGGCCATTGCCGCCGGCGACCTAATCGATCGCGCTCGCAAGAACAAACTCACCGCCGATGACGTCCGCGACGGCACGTTCACCGTCAACAACAACGGCGCAAACGGTTCGTGGGCCTCGGCGCCGATCATCAACGCCGGACAAGCCGGCATCGTCACCATGGAGACGGTCGTCAAAAAACCGATCGTCACCGCCGATGATGCCATCGCAATCCGTCACATGATGAACTCGTGCTTAAGCCTCGATCACCGCGTAGTCGACGGCTACGTCGCCAGCGGCTTCCTCGCCGACCTAAAGAAACGCCTAGAAGCCATGGGCCCGACAGGAAGCCTGTAGCTCCCGGCGTGGGCGAAAGAAAATCCGGCGGGCCGCGCTCGTGTTACAACAAGAACGGCTCGCCGAAATCCGCGTTCGCTAGCAAGAAAGCCGCGGAGAAAGCAATCCCAAAAATCACCGTGCGCCTCGCACCATACGAGTGTGAACAACACGGCTGGCACCTCGGCCACCGCTAAGGAGTTATCGTGCCGATTCTTCCCGCAGCACCCCCGGTCTCAATTTCCGCACCCGGCGGCTTCGACTACGTCACCGTCGACGCCGCGCGCCGCCGCGTCTACGCGGCACATGGCGGGGCGCAATCGCTCCTAATCGTCGATGCCGACTCCGGCAAGGTGCTCGGATTGGTGAAGGTCGGCCCGATGGCCGGCGTTGCCGTGAACCCCGATGACGGCCACGTGTTCACCGGCGACGGCGCGGGCGATGCGGTCTCCGAGGTCGATCCGGTCGCGATGACCGAAGTTCGCCGCGTTGCAGTCGACGGGCACGTCGATGCGATCGCGTACGACGCCGGACTCCATCGCATCTATGCCGACGAAGACGACGGCACACGCATCTTCGTGATC
>CAJDXE010000116.1_pt1 | contig 9640 bp, 13 predicted proteins | sample 7391781 | NCBI WGS metagenome assembly CAJDXE01 (sample SAMEA7055730, study PRJEB34461) | soil metagenome | biome: terrestrial ecosystem; feature: Peninsula; material: soil | place: Antarctica | collected 2016
GACCGTATCGAACGCGAAGGCTACGATACGATTCGCGAGGAGGCCGGCGCAGTTGCCTGACGTTCTTACCGGCCGCGGGCGGCCCAGCCGCTATTGGAAAATCGATCTCGAGTCCTTGACCTTTGCGCCCTCCGACGGCGGAGAAGTGCGGATCGCGGCGCCGGGCGCCCGCGGTCTGATCGCCTGTACTTTGGAGGACGCGCGCCGGGATCACGCGCAACTCCTTGCACGCGCCGCCGGTAAGACCGGCGCAAGCGAGACGAAGTTCGGCGCAGCGACGTTTGCGAGTGATCACCTCGGCGCGTTCGTCTTCGTTCCCGCAGATCGCGCAATCGACGAGCCGATCGTCATCACCTATACCGCCGGTAAGGCGTGCTATCCGCATACCGTCGTCTTCGTCGAACATGGTGCGCGCGCGTCGATCGTCGAACGCTACGAAGGTGCGGCCGATTCCACCATCTGCGGCGTCGTCGAGATCGTCACCGAAGATAACGCCGACATCACCTTCGTCACCGTTCAGAATCTTCCGGACGGCGCGCGCGTCATCACGACCCGCGAGGCTCTTCCCGGCGACGGTGCACGTATCGCCTGGGCCGTCGCCGATCTCGGCGCCCAGCTTACCGTCGGTTCTGCCGATTCACGGATCGAGCACCCCGGCGCCCATATCGATACCGCCGCGCTCTTCTTCCCGCGCGCCAATCAACACGTCGATCTCATGACGAACGTCGATCACACCGTCGGTCCCGCCACCTCCGATACGCTCGTGAAAGCCGCGGCGATCGGCCGTGGGCAAGGCCGCTATATCGGGATGATTCGCATCGTCAAAGATGCGCAGGGCTCCGTGGCTAACCTTCGCGACGACGCACTCCTGCTCTCGAAGACGGCGCACATCGATTCTGTTCCGGCACTCGAGATCGCGGCGAACGACGTCAAGGCCTACCACGGTGCAACCGTCGGTGCAATCGATCAAGAGCAGATCTTCTATATGGAGAGTCGCGGCATCGAGCGCTCCGCCGCCGAACGTATGATCGCGCTCGGGTTCTTCGAGCCGGTGATCGAACGCTTCCCGGGAGAATCGCTGCGCGAAGAACTGCGCGAGATCCTGCGAGCGAAGATTCTGTAATGCCGGCCCTGGCAACGAAGGCGGCTCAGATCGCGGCCGACTTCCCGATTCTGCAAACGACGACATCGCGCGGCAAGCGCCTCATCTATCTCGATTCGGCCGCGACCTCACAGAAACCGAAAGTCGTGATCGACGCGCTGGTCGATTACTACACAAACTACAACGCCAACATCCATCGTGGCGTCTACGAGATCGCCGCCCGTGCGACCGATGCCTTCGAGGATGCACGCGCCAAGGTTGCCACCTTCATCGGTGCGCAGACCGAAGAACTCATCTGGACGCGCAACACCACCGAAGCGATCAACTTGGTCGCCTATTCCTGGGGTATGTCCAATATCAAAGCCGGCGACGTCATCGTCACCACGCAGATCGAGCATCACTCGAACTTGGTGCCGTGGCAGTTGCTCGCGGCAAAGACCGGGGCCGAACTGCGCTTCATCCCCGTCGACGCGCGCGGCGTCCACGTGCTCGACGGCATCGACGATCTGATGCGCGGCGCGAAGCTCGTCGCCTTCTCCCACGTTAGCAACACCCTCGGCACGATCGCTCCGATCGAACGTATCGTCGCCGCCGCGCGCAAGGCCGGCGCAGTCGTCCTCGTCGACGGTGCGCAAGCCGCGCCGCATATGGCGATCGACGTCAAAGCCCTCGACGTCGACTTCTACGCGATCAGCGGTCACAAGATGCTGGCGCCGACCGGCATCGGTGCGCTCTACGGTCGTCGCGAGCTGCTCGAAGCCATGCCTCCCTTTCTCACCGGCGGCGATATGATCCGCAAGGTCGAGTACGAACGCAGTACCTTCAATGATCTGCCCTGGAAGTTCGAGGCCGGTACCAGCAACATCGCCGATGCGATCGGTTTTGGTGTCGCCGTCGACTATCTGCGCGAGGTCGGCATGGATTGGGTTCGTGCGCACGAGCAAGAGATGTTCGCCTACGCACTCGCGGCGCTGGCGCCGTTCGAGAAGCGTGGCCTCGATATCTACGGGCCGCGCGATCCGAAACTCACGAGTGGCGCACTCTCGTTCAACTTTGCCGACATTCACGCGCACGATCTCGCATCGATCCTCGACACCGAAGGCGTCTGCATTCGTGCGGGCCACCATTGCACGATGCCGCTCATGGCGAAGATGGGCTGGCCGGCAACAGCACGCGCATCATTTTATCTCTACACCACGACCGCCGACATCGACACGCTTGCAAGCGCGCTCGAAAAGGCCGCGTCGGTCTTCAAACTGTAAACACATGGACGACTTTTACCGCGACTACATCCTCGATCACTATCGCAATCCACGCAACTTTGGTACGCTCGAGGCGCCGGATGCAACTGCGGAGGATGTGAACCCGCTCTGCGGCGACCAGATACGAGTAGACATCGCCGTCGCCGCCGACGGAACCGTGAGCGACGTGCGTTTCTCCGGCAAGGGTTGCGCAATCAGCCAGGCTTCGACGTCGATGTTGACCGAATCGATCAAGGGCATGAAGCTCGAGGACGTTGCCCGGCTCTCGGAAGATGCCGTGCTGGAGAACGTCGGTATCGGCATCAGCCCGACCCGTATGAAATGCGCGATGCTCGGCCTGCGCGTCCTCAAGAGCGCTGCGGTCGGATCGATCGCCGGCCGGCCCGATAACGAGTAAAGGGTGATCTTCGCAGGGCTCGCGGCGTCCATCGTCTTTGCGAGCCTCGCTTTCGTTTTCTGGAATCCGCTCGCGCGGCCCCTCACGAAGGTCACCTTCTCGACCATCCTCCGTTTCGTAACCGGAGCGGGATGGGCCATTCTCTCCATTACCCTACTCGTGCGAACGCTTCCCGATCTCACCGTGTTGCGCCCGTTCGCGATCGGCACGTTCGTCGCGGCACTCGCGGTCGATGCCCTGGCCGGCGACTATCTACGCCACCGTATCGGCGTCGGCGCGGAAGGAAGCGAGCCCGGGCGTGGAAGCAAGCAGGGTGGACCAACATCACCATCATCTGACGCCCAAAGACTGGACGAAGGTCGCGAATGAGCCGCAGTTTCAAGAGCTAATCCGCTCGAAACGTCGCTTCATCATCCCCGCCACCATCTTTTTCGTCCTGTACTACCTTGCGTTACCGATCCTCGTCGGCTTCGCACCGACAATGATGAACCGTCCCGTCTGGGGCCCGGTCACGATCGCGAACCTCTTCGCGCTTTCGCAGTTTCTCACCACGTGGGTCCTACTCTGGCTCTACGTTCGACGCGCACGCACCTTCGATGCGTACGAACGTAACGTCGTCGACATCGTTCGTAAGGAGTTCGCAGAATGAGCCCCGGTATTGTGATGTTCTGCTTCTTCGTCGCGATCACGCTCATTATCACATGGTGGGCATCGGCGCGCACCACGACATCGAAGGGCTTCTTCGCGGCACATCGCGAGATCGGTGGCGTACAGAACGGCTGGGCAATCTCCGGCGACTATATGTCGGCCGCGTCGTTTCTCGGCATCACCGGCCTGATCGCGTTCTACGGTTTCGACGGCTTTATGTACTCGGTCGGCTTCCTGGTTGCATACCTCACCGTGCTCTTCTTAGTCGCGGAGCCACTGCGCAACGCCGGCAAATACACGATGGCTGACCTGATCTCATTTCGTTTACACGGTAAAGGCGTTCGCGCCGTCGCGGCGATCTCCACGTTAGTCGTCGCGCTCTTCTACATGATCGCGCAGATGGTCGGTGCCGGATCGCTCGTCGATCTCTTAGTGCCCTCCGCAAGTTACACGACGGCGATCATCGTCGTCGGTGGCCTGATGATCACGTACGTGATGTTCGGCGGCATGTTGGCGACGACGTATGTGCAAATTATCAAGGCCGCCTTACTGCTGGCGGCAGCAATCGCGATTTCGATCTTGGTGATCGCGCACTTCGGCTTCTCGTTCGGTCAGTTGTTCACGGCCGCAGCCAACGTTAAGGTCGCCGGCGGGAGCGTCAACCTGCTCAACTCGGGGCATCTCTATGTCGGGAAACTCGGCGCACTGAATCTCTTCTCACTCGGGCTGGCCCTGATCCTCGGAACCGCCGGGCTCCCACACATTCTCATGCGGTTCTACACGGTGCCGACGGCGAAGGCCGCGCGCACATCGGTTGCCTGGGCAATGGTCCTAATCGGCGTCTTCTACCTCACCACGATGTTCATGGGCCTCGGCGCCGCAACTATCGTCGGTAAGGCTGAGATCGGTTCGCATCTCTCCGGCGGTGCCGCGATCAAGTACATTGTCGATCAGCCGACCGCCGCGCAACCGGCACTCAACACCTTCTTCAAGGCGCACACCTACGTTGTGCCGACGACAAACAGCAATCTAGCCGCACCGCTCTTAGCGAACGCGCTCGGCGGTTCGTATTTCATGGCGTTCGTCGCGGCGGTCGCATTTGCAACCATCCTCGCGGTCGTTGCCGGGTTGACGATTAGTGCGTCGTCGGCGTTTGCACACGATATCTGGTGGAACATCGTCCGCAAGGGCAAGGGCGACGAAAAGGAGCAGATGCGCGTCGCGCGCGCGGCTGCGGTGATCGTTGGCATTGTTGCGATTGTACTCTCGCTCGGATTGCGATCTATGAACGTGGCCTTCTTGGTGGGGCTGGCCTTCGCTGTCGCCGCAAGCGCGAACGTACCGGCAATTGTGTTGTCGCTCGGCTGGCGACGCTTCAACAAGGCCGGCGCAATTAGCGGCATGGTGAGCGGCTTGATCAGTTCGCTTGTGATCATTGCCATCTCGCCGGCGATTATGGGCGTCGACCTACCGGGAGCGACGACGCATCACCTGATTCAGGCAACGGCGATCTTTCCGCTCGACAACCCGGGCATCGTCTCGATTCCCCTCGGTTTCCTCGGCGCGATCCTGGGAACGCTGTTCACGAAAGATACTGCCGCAGAAGAGGGCTACGATCAACTCCTCGTGCGTGCGAACACGGGGATGGGGGCGGAAGTCTAGGCTTCCCTTGCGCTGTCCGGAATGCGCTGGCTGGGGAAGCGGAGACACTGTTTTGGGTGGGCGCCTCCTGCGCTCGCCCATCCGGGGCTCGCGAGGGCGAGTGCTCTTGGCGCTCCGCCTTCCGGGCTCCGCGCCGTCGCACGCTCCCACCAAAACAATGTCTCCGCTTCCCCAGCCAGCCCGACGCGAGCTAGGCAACGCGAATGCGTAAACTGTTCGCGCATGTGGCGTGCGATGGTACGTACGGAGATTGATCTCCGTGAATTGTAATGGGTTCCCTATAAATCGTGAAAGCCACCGGCGATGCGTTGCCGGTGGCTTTTCTTTTCTTTGCCGTTCCTCGTCCTTCGTCTCTTCTTTGCGTTCCTCGTTCTTCGTCGTTCTTTGTTCAGCTTATTGGGGTTTGATGCTGGTGTGGTCGGTGATGATTGATCCGGTGGGCGAGACGGTTACGTAGAAGGTGCAGAAGTATTCGCCTTCGTCGGTGGTTACGTCGGCGTTGACCATCCAGGTTCCGTTACCGTTCTCGGTTGGGCGGATGGGTCGCCGGCCTGGGTGTTGCCGCGCTCGTTGGCTTCGGCGTTGTAATCCTTATAACGGGCTTGGGCGTGGCCAGTTTGAGCGTCGGTGTTGCGGTCGGTGCTGACGATGGGCGCGCGCTTGCGGTGGCTACCGGGCTTGCGGTCGTTTTCGGTGATGCGTTGCCCTTGGGTGAGGGAACCACGCTCGGGCTTGCGCTCGGTAGCGGGGTGACGCTCGGAATCGGGATCGGCGTCTCGGTAGGCAAGGCGCTTACGGTGACGTTGGGTAGGGGCGACGCCTGCGGCGTCGCGGAGTGGTTCCCGATGTATTTCGTGGCGAGGCCACCGATTGCCAAACCGGCGAGAACGACCAAGATCACCAGCGGCACGAGTGGCAGGCCACCGCCTTTCTTGCCGTCCCCCCCGTCATCGAGACGGCGGCGGCGAGGGGCGTCGTTCATGCGATCTCCATCGTCACGCGTTTGCGCACTTCATCGAGCAAGCCGGGCGCGGTAGCGGCATAGCCCAGCAGCGCCTCAAGTGCGGCCGCGTCGCCCGCCCGAAGCGATTCAAGGGCGGTCTCGGCGCCTTCGGCAACGTCGTCGGAGGCCTCGCCGCGTTCGCGGAAGGCGGCAAAGATCGCGTCGACCAGGGCGGTCCGTTCGGGCGCCGTCGCCGGCACCGAATACTCAAGCATTGCTACTTGCTACTCCCCGGTGGCAGGCGGCTCCTCGACCTTCGCCAAAAATCGCCGCGTGATCCGCGTACGAGTCCCACTCGACCTCCATGCCGTCGCACGCGTCCGGTCGCTGCTGGCGCTGGCGGTACGCGAAGCGATCGGCGCGCTCGCTCCATCCGACAAGTTCGATCGGAGCATGCATCGCACGCTCAAGGGCCTAGAAAACGGCGACTATGCGTTGACCGTCGATGGCCGCATCATTCGTGATGCCGATGCCGTCGTCGTCTGCGAAGATACCGCCGACGTTCGTTTTTATCTCAAACGCATCGTCGCCGAGCATTGATCGCATGACCGCTCCCTCACCGATCGGCACGGTCCTCGGCCGCGGCGCACGCGCCCTCCTGCGCCGCTGGCCGTTCTATCTCGGCGTCGCCGTTACAATGTTCGCGCTGATGATGGGCTTCGACGCACTGCATCTCCTTAAGGGCCCTCTTAACGATATCGCCGCCGAGCTGATCATCTTTCCGCTCGGCGTCGCCGTCGTCAATGGATTCATCGCTTCGGACATCCAGATCGAGTCCGGCGCTGTTCCGATTCCCGATCTCTCGATCTGGGAACGCATCGGCGAGCGCGTATGGGCCGTCTTCGTCATCGACACCATCATCGGTTTCATCGCGATCGGCATGGTCTTTCCGACCGACGAGCTGGCGCGCTTTTTCTATCAGATCGGCGCCATCATCCTGAGTGCCCTCCTGGCATTTGCAGATGTTCACGCGGTTGTCGAGCCGGAGCTCCGGGCTTCAAGGGTCCTCCAGCAGAGTATCCTCGCAAGCGTTCGCATAGCCATGACCCCCGCGGGGTACATGCGGGCAATACTCCTTATGCTCGCGGAGCAGCTTCTCGCCCAGGCCATCGCGCAGCTCTCGTCCGTCGCAAACGATGCTGTCCTGTCGCTTCTTACCGTCCTAGCTTCCGCCGTAGCAACGGCAATCTACCTCGATCTGCGACCCGTCGGCAAACCAAGCGAGTAGCCCAAACGAATAAGCGTTAGGACTCTTGTCGCGGGTGGTACTGTAGTAGAGAACAATTCTCACGAAACGGAGCCCGAAAATCCGCATCTCCCGGCTCGTCGCCGCCGCCTTGCTTGCCGTCACCATCGCGGCAACCCCCGCGACCGGCTGCGACCGGCACTATGTCGTCAGCGGCTCCGATACGTTTACCGTCGGTGATCATACCGCCGCGAAGGTCGTCTACGCGGGCACCGAGAGCCTCCACGTCAGCCGCACCGGAGCGACGACACGCTTCGCGGCCGACGCGCAATATACGCGCACCGATGACGCCGGCTCTAACGATGCGCGCGCCTCGTTCGTTCAGGAACTGCTAGCCTCGGGTACTTTCGAGGATCGTCTGGACGATGACCCGGACTTTCTGACAGTGCTGAACCAGCCATTCGCGGTCGCGCTCGACGCTGCGACCCTGCGCGACCTGCGAGCCTTGCACGGACGCCTGCCCTTCGATACGCCCTCACCGGTCACCGGAGCAACGCTCCACGGCTCGTTACGTCGCGGCCCCGTCGGCCTCATCGCCGGACAGCAAGCGATCGGCGTGCGTTTCGAGGCCTCCGGCCCGATGCGTGGCCCTTTGCCCGACAAGCCCGAGATCGCTATCGACGGTGTCATGACGATGGACGGCATCGCCTACTACTCGCAGAGCGGCGCACTCTTGCTCGCGCTCGAGGCGCGTCTCACGATCAGCGGATCTCTACACCAAAGCAAAACGGCGACGCCCGTGCGGATCGTGTACCTGCGTACCATCCGCGCGAGCGACGCCGCGACGTCGGTTGAAGCGAGTTCTGCCTAGCCGCTCCTAATACGCTCCGACGAGTTGGACTTCGAGCGGGTGGAAGAGTGGCATCGCACCGAGTTCGGTGAGCGGCGTAAACGCCAGATGATTCTGGTGACAGTCGATGAGCATCTCGATGCCACGCTTCACGCAGCCCGTCTCTTCAACGTATTTGTTGAGCTTGCGCACAAAGTAATCGCGCGGATCACGCAGCACGTTCGCATAGTACGGGTCGTCGGTTAAGCTACCGGGTGCAAGCCCCTCCTTCGGCACCAGCCATACGAACCACGGATCCTGTTGTGATCGGTAACCGATCAGCACCAAAGGTACGGCGTGCGATGAGTCGAGGTCGGGCAAAAAACTACACATCGTGTACGCGTCGAACGAGACTTCCGTGGGATCGATGGCCGAATGCATCGTTGGATCTCCTCGCTTTCTCAACTTGCGGATGCGACAACGCCGTAAACAAAAAACCGCGGGAGCGTTATCGGCTCTCGCGGTCGTTTACGGCATTGTCGGCACTCCAGTATTGCGCCATGAATCGGGCTTCGCGAAGGTTTTTCCGCGACCTGCGTCACCTTTGAGGAGTTTTGGTCCGCCTGCGTGAAACCGTCCCGGCCGAGTGAGTGTTTTGGCGCAGTAATGAGTGCGCTCGCACCGCTCCTTGAGGAGAGCATGGCCCAAGCCGTCAGGCCGAAATCTCCCGCACCGGTGGCCCTTAAGGCCGTACCGGGCGTGGATTCGTTCGAACGCGTCGTCGACGACTACCAGCGTCGCCTCTATGGTTTCGCGTTGCGCATGACGGGCAGCCGCGAGGACGCCGAAGAGATCGTGCAAGACTCGTTCGTGCGCGCCTACCGGGCGCTCGCAAAGATGGCTCCCGAGCAGCGCGCCGAGCTTCGCCTTCAACCGTGGCTCTATACAATCACGCTCAACGTAACGCGCAACCGCTTGCGCGGACGCAAACCGACCAGCGTTGCCCTCGATGCGCTCGCCGATCCGGACGCCCTCCTGCGCGAATCTCAAGAGGGCCCGGTTCAGCCCGAGACGATCGTCGAGCAAAACGCCGAGGTTGCTCTGGTCGAGCGTGCATTGCTCCAGCTGCCAACGCACCTCCGGGCCGCCGCAACGCTTCGTTTCATCGAAGGACGTAGCCATCCCGAGATCGCCGAGATCCTCAACCAGCCCATAGGAACGGTCAAGTCGCACGTGCATCGCGCCGTGCGCGTCCTGCGCCGCATCCTCGGACCGCAGATCGGCCGCACCGTTTCCGAAGGAGATATCAATCATGCGCTGTCGTGACGTCGAGGCGATGTGGGACGAGATCCGCGGGCATTGCACCGCGTCCGTCCGCGATGCGGTCGACGGCCACCTCCGTGCATGCCCGCACTGCCAGCACCTGTATGAGCAGTTCGAAGGTGTCGCGTACTGCCTCTCGTGTCTGCCCCAGCCCGAGCCGTCGTGCGATCTCACCAAGAAGGTCGTCGAGCATATCGCGATGATCAGCCACCGAGTGCGCCCCGAACC
>CAJDXE010000049.1_pt1 | contig 9552 bp, 9 predicted proteins | sample 7391781 | NCBI WGS metagenome assembly CAJDXE01 (sample SAMEA7055730, study PRJEB34461) | soil metagenome | biome: terrestrial ecosystem; feature: Peninsula; material: soil | place: Antarctica | collected 2016
TTCGGTCACAACAGCAAGACCGGCGATCGCGCGCATTTGCGTGAAGAATGTCAGCGCTACCGGCGCAACGATGCCGAGCCATGCCGCAAGTTGATTCGGCCCTTCGAGCGGGCCCGCGATACGCGCAACTTCGTGGCCGAAGATAAACGCGCCCTCCGGCGCACCGATCACTTCTTGTGCGAGCGCGCCGATGCAGACGATCACTGCGGTCGCCGCGAACGCTCCGCGTGCGATTCGCTCGTCGGGATCGGAGCGCATCGCAACGTATGCGACAACGAAGGTCAGTGCGTACTCGAGCGCCTTGAGCGTTTCGCGGAAGACCGGCTCGTGATAAGTCGCGTGCACCAGCGAGACCAAGGAGGCGCATGCGAGTGCAAGCGCTCCCGACGTAAGCAGAAGCGCGCGCCGGTCGCGCAACAGCGCGCCCCAGCCCGGGCGCAACGCTAAACCGAGCAACGCACCGATCAACGCCGCCTTAAACGGGATGATCGTCGTATGCCAAATGGCCGTTTCGGAACCGAGTGGTTCGAGGATGATCAATGCGGCGAGCGCGTAGATCGGCCGCTTGCGCGCGAGCATGAAGACCACGATGCCGATCACCAGATAGACGTACAGGGCGATCTTGGCCGTTCGGTCGTCGGAGACGGAGGTGGCAAGCATCGATCCATCGGCGGAACGAAATTCAACATTGCGCAGCAGCACGCTCAGGCGTCGTGTGTCGTTGTTGAGATGCAACTCGGCGGGAATGAACGAGATGGCAGCGTGCGCTTGCATGATGAGCACCTCACCGCTACGGTGCGCCGGAAGCGCTACCGGAAACTGATGGATACCGGGGCCGTAACAACAGGCGTTCGTTACCGGTCCGGCGCCAACGCGCACGGCGAGTGACTGGAGTGCATGCGCGAACGGTGCATACGGTTCGACGAAGATCGTGACGATGGCGCTGGTCGCACCGGCAGGTGGAGAGATCTTCCACGCCGCGTCCTTGCCTAGCCAACAACAATCGCCGGCATCGCTACCGGCATAGACGCCGCGCACGAGCGCATGTGCAGGATTCGCGGTTCCGTCGCTCAAGCCGGGAGGATAGGATGACGCGCCGAGCAGGAAGACACCCGCACCGAGCATCGCGACGATGAAGCTTACGGAGCGGATCGCGGCCACCGCGCGACATTTTAGCGTCATTACGCGCACGCGCGGGCTTCGCGAAGCATTCGTTCGTACCGCATCCCTCGCGCAACGTAACCTGGCGCGCAAGCGTGCTGTCGCGATCGCTGCCGACGAACGGCGCGCCGCATTTGCGCTCGCGATGGCGAACGGCTCAAGCCCCGAGCGACGCGATCTTCCGACGGCATTGGTCCGCGTTGTTGCGCACGTTTCGTCCGATAGCCTGCGGACAGCGGCCACGGTGAACGCGCTGGCAAACCTGCGCGACAGCACGGTCATCTCCTACGAATGTGCCGATGGCGAAAGCGCGGCGGCGATCATCGCCGCTGTTGCCGAGCGCGCCGCCGAGCCGTACATCGCCTACCTTCCCGCCGGCGTTATTCCGCTCTCCGGGTGGATCGATACGGCGATCGACGCGATCACCGGGCTCCAGGTCGATGCCGCCGGTGCGAACTTCACCGAGTCGCAGGGAGCGGCGTATCGCGCCGAGGCGCTCGAGACGGACGCCGCCGTCTACCGCCGGACGGCGTACCCGCCGCGCACGTTCGCGTACGCACCCGAATCGCGTGTCGTCGAATCGCGCGAACGCCACCACCCAGCACCGGTCGCCGAGAAGCTTTCGCGCATCGTCGTGATCGACGCGAACCTTCCGATGCCGGAGATGGACGGCGGGTCGGCGCGGATGGCCGAGATCATCGCCATGCTCCTCGCGAAGCACGCGGTAACCTTCGTCCCCGCCGAGCGACGTACGAGCGAACCGTATGCAAGCACGTTGCGTAGAGCCGGCGTCGAGGTGATCGTCGAGGACGACGACATCACGCGCCGGTTGACGGAGGCCGCCGGCGTTTGGATCGCTCGCCCGAAATGTGCCGCGGCATTTCTCGCCCGTGCGCGCGCAGCCAACCCGGCCGCGACGATCGTCTACGATACCGTCGATCTCCACCATATTCGCGAACGGCGCGCCGGTAACGAGGGCTGGGAACGCACTCGTGAAAGCGAGGAACGTGCGATCGCGGCCGCCGATATCGTCGTCACCGTCTCCGAAGTGGAGCGAGAGATCGCCACGGCGCTCGGCGCGCGTGCGACCATCGTTGTACCCACGATGCAACGCGCGGTCGCCGAGACGCTCGCCTTCGCAGACCGTAGCGGCCTCCTCTTTGTCGGCGGTTTCGATCATGCACCGAACGTCGATGCCGTCGACTATCTGATCGACGAAATCATGCCGCTCGTCTGGGCCGAGCGTCCGGAGTTACACCTGACGATCGCCGGTAGCAACCCACCGCCGCGCATCGCGCGATTACGCAAGCCGGGCGTTACCGTCGCGGGATTCGTTCGTGATCTTGATCCGCTCTTACGCTCGCATCGCCTCTCGCTCGCACCATTGCGTTACGGCGCCGGGCTTAAAGCGAAGGTCACCCAAGCGCTCGCTTACGGCCTTCCGGTCATCGGAACGTCCATCGCGGCCGAGGGCTTTGAAGATGCCGCATGCGAGGCGATCGTGGTTGCGGACAACGCGCAAGCGTTCGCCGATTCGATCATCGCGACGTACGAAGACGACGCGCATTGGAGCCGTCTCTCAGCCACCGCGCGTGCGGCGGCGGCGCATTACACGCCGGCGGCCGTACGCTCCGGCGTGCTCGGAGTCTTTAAGTCAACGTAGCCGGTAACGCCGCGCAAGAAGTCGGTGTAGGCGCGCCACACATACGGAATGCGACGGAACTGTCCGCGTAGGAGCTTCGGAGCCATCGCACGCACGAACGTATATGTCGCGACGGTCGGTAACGCATACGGATAGAAGCGGCGCGTTAAGACCAGCATGTTGCGCGTCGAATAGTAGTCGTGCGTCGGAGAGCGATGCACGACCGTACCGCCGAGCTTATGCCACACCGCGCTCAGGAACGTCGTCGCAAGCGCCCAGCCCTTCGCGCGCATACGGAAGCACCAATCGGTCTCTTCGCGATAGAGAAAATACGACTCGTCCATCACGCCGACGTCGCGGATCGCTTCGACGCGCACCAGCATGCTCGCACCCAACACGTGTTCGACGCGCATCTGTGGGTCGTTGCGCGTCGGCAGACGATGGTACGGCGTATCGATACCGAGCCATTTGTTGTATGGACCACCGCCGAGCGAGAGATGCATCTTCGGCGACTCGTACTGAAAGTGGGTGGAACCGACGATGCCGAGCTCGGAGTATTCGCGCATCAAGTCGACCATCGGCGTGAGCGCATCGGGCGCGACGACGGTATCGTTGTTCAACACCCAGACGTGGTCGTAGCCGCACGCGAGCGCATAGCGCAAACCGACGTTGTTACCACCGGCGTACCCGTAGTTCCCACCGGTTGAAATGAGCAGAATGTCTGCCGCCTCGGCCTCTTCACTGCCGCCGGTCTCTGCTTCGGTGCGATTGAGGTGAGCGAGGTGGACCGGGCGCACGCCCTCCGTATCCTTCACGCCGATCGCGCCCAGCCGCGCCGCTAGGCCCTCGACATCGCTCGAGCCGTTATCGCAGACAGCGACCGCCAGCCTTCCGTATTCGACGGAGAGCAAGCTTTCAACACAAGCTGCGGTGAAATCGGTGCGATTCCAATTGAGCACGACGGCGAGCACACGGGGCGCGGGCGTCGGAAGGGTTGGCGCGAGTGGGATCGCCGGGTCGAGAACCAAGGGTGAGGCATCCTTTCCAGGATCGTACCAAGACGCGTTCTGTGGCCGTATGCACACAATCCTTGGGCCCAAGGAACTCCTACCCGTTCTTTAACCTTCTCAACAGAGCCATCTCAAAAGTCGTTTGACGTGGGCGGGGCTGGCTGATATACTCCCCGGGCTATGTTCCGCTTTGACCTACAACTTTTTGCGTCCAAAAAGGGCGCCGGCTCCACTCGTAACGGCCGTGACTCCAACGCCCAGCGCCTCGGTGTGAAGCGCTTCGGTGGCGAGCGCGTGCTCGCCGGCAACATCCTCGTCCGCCAGCGTGGGACCAAGTTCTACCCGGGCGAGAACGTCGGCATCGGCAAGGATCACACGCTGTTCGCCCTCTCCGAGGGTACCGTGGAGTTCACCGTCCGCCGCCACAAGCAGCACATCAACGTTCGTATCGCCGCCTAAAAGCGGCTGCACTTCGGGAAAAGACGCCCAGGCGTCTTTTTTTTGACCGGGTGTTGCACAATATGCTACAGTTGTCCAAATGAGCAACACGGCTGAATCGCGCAACGCGATCGACGCCCTTCGCCAATCCCTACCCAACACGTGGGAGGTGCGTCAGCTCGCCACCGATGTCCCGCAGCCCCTAATCGGGATCTTCGCGGACAACCACCGTATCTACGAGCTCGCTCTCCTGGCACGACGGAGCATCGAGCCTCGTGAAGCACTTTCCCTCGAAGAGCTCGTGAACAGTACGAGCGCGGCCTCAGGCGCAGACGCCACGATCATCTATGCCCCGAGCATCAGCCTGCGAACGCGCGAGCGATTAGCGCGCCTCGGCGTCAACTACATCGATGCCGGCGGCAGCGTCCTCCTCAACATCTCCGAACCTCGCCCTTTATATATCCGAATCGACCGCCCCCCGCTTCCTCAACGAAGATCAGAGCAGCGGTTGCGTTCGTTAAAGGGGCCAACTTCGGGCCGCGTCGTGCGCTTTCTGTGCGAAAATTTCCCACCCTACGGCGTGCGCGAGATCGCTCGTCGTACCGAAGTCCATGCGGGAACCATTTCGCGCATCGTTGATCTCCTCGACCGCAACGCCTTGATAAGCCGCGACGACGTCGGCACCATCGTCAGCATCGACTGGGAGTCACTGATTCGCACATGGTCAGAAGATACGACGCACAATCTGCGCAGCAACGGCTATTTCGATCCGCGCGGCATCGAAGCCACCGCCGCATCGCTACGCGACGGAAGCGTACGCTACGCGATCTCCGGGATGTACGCAGCCGCGCGCATCGCCCTCGTCACTCCACCCGTTTCGATACTCTGCTACATCGACGATCCTACGGCCATTGCTAGGGACCACCGCCTGCGCCGCACCGATAAGCTCGCGAACGTCTTTCTCCTGAAACCGGCGGACGAGAGCCTCTATGATCACCGCTTCGAACGCGACGGACTCTGGTTGGCATCGCCGGTGCAGGTCGTTGCGGATGTACTGCACCAGCCGGCGCGTGATGCTATCGTCGAGACACAACACCTCTTCTCGTGGATGCGCGAACATGAACGTACCTGGCGCTCCTGATCCGGCCTTCAGCGCGGCTCGAGAGATCTTGCTCGATGTACTCGCTACACTCTCCGTTTATCCGAGTAGCGCAATTATTGTTGTCGGCGCACAAGCGGTCTATTTGCGTACCGCGATGATCATTATCGATGCCGCTCCGTTTACCATCGACTCCGATATCGCCATCGATCCGCGCATCATTCCAGAGACGCCGTCGTTACGGGCCCTACTCGAGGATCATGGCTACGTTTTGCGTGACAACCAACCGGGGCTCTACAGCGCACCGCATTTGGAGCCGCATATCTCGGAGGCGGCCAACGTCGACATCATCGTGCCTGAGCTCTTCGCTGCGGATGCGGGACGGCGGAACGCAAACCTGCAATACGACGGGTCGCGAGCGGCGCGCAGAACGGCCGGCCTCGAAATTGCACTCTACGATAACTCCCCGCTCGACGTCGGTTCATTCGCGTCCCCCCACCGCGTCCTTCACAACGTCCACGTCGCCGGGCGAGCAGCGCTCCTCGTGGCAAAAGCGCATAAACTCGGCGACCACATCGAGGACCCAACGCGACCGATGAAGGCAAAGGATGCCTTGGATGTCTATCGGCTATTGGCTGCCTCACCGGCCGGCGAGATCGCCGGAACCTTGCGCAGTCATGCCGGAAAGCCGAACGTCGACACCGTAATTGTTCAGGCAGTGACCTTCTTACGCAAGCTCTTTGCCACCGCGGACGCTCCCGGTTCACGTTTGCTACGTACGGAAAGGCATGCCGACGCCGCCACAACTGCGCGGGCGACCACGGATCTCGTCGGCGACCTTCTCTTGGACTTGGAGAGCGAATGAAATTTATCGACGAGGTCACGATCTCGGTTGCGGCCGGCAATGGCGGCGACGGTGTTGTCGCGTGGCGCCGCGAGAAATATGTCCCGATGGGCGGCCCGGCCGGCGGCGACGGCGGCTCCGGTGGCTCCGTCTATCTCGAGGCCACGCCCGAACTCTCGACCCTGATCGAGTTCCGGTTCAAGCGCATCTTCAACGGCGAGACCGGCAAAGCGGGCGGGCTCGCCCGTAAATCGGGGCGCGCCGGCGAGGACCTGGTCGTCCTGGTCCCGATCGGCACGCTGGTCTACCGGACCAACGAAGGCCAAGCCGAGGCGTTCCTCGTCGATTTGAGCGAGGAAGGCGCCCGCCTGTGCGTCGCCAAGGGCGGTCGCGGCGGCCTCGGCAACCAGCATTTCGCCACCTCCAAGCGCCAAGCGCCGCATTTCGCCGAGAAGGGCGAGCCGGGCGAGGCCTGCACCCTGCGCCTCGAGCTGCGCCTGCTTGCCGATGCCGGCATCGTCGGCGTCCCCAACGCCGGCAAGTCCACCTTGCTCTCGGTCATCTCGGCGGCCCGCCCCAAGATCGCCGACTATCCGTTTACGACGATCGAACCGCAACTCGGCGTGGTGCGCGTCTCCGATGAAGAGTCGTTCGTCGCCGTCGACGTGCCCGGCCTGATCGAAGGCGCACACGAAGGTGCCGGCCTCGGCGATCAGTTCCTCCGCCACGTCGAACGGACGCGCGTCCTCGTGCATATGCTCGACGGCGCAAAATCGATCGAAGAGATCTTGCACGACAAAGAGATTATCGAAGCCGAACTGCGCGCGTGGAATCCCATCCTGCCTGATAAGCCGACGATGATCGTCATCACCAAGCTCGATCTTCCCGATGCGCAAGACCGCATGGAAGAGCTTCGCGGGCGTTTCCCGGATCTGCGCGGCATCAGCGCCGCTACCGGCGCCGGCATCACCGAACTCGTCTTCGCGATATCGCAAGCCATCAAGGACGCGCCGCTTCCGGCACTGGCCGATCAAGCACCGGCGCTCATTGCACTTGCACCGAAGAACGCGTTCTTGATTGAGCGCGACGAGGACGGCATCTTCGTCATCACCGGACCGCGCGTCGAACGCCTCGCCGCGATGACCGATTTCGAATCGGATGAAGGCCTGGCGCGTTTCGAGCGCATCCTCAATAAGCTCGGCGTCGATAAGAAGCTTCGTGAGATGGGCGCGGTCGATGGCGACAGCGTGCGCATCGCCACCTTCGAATTTACGTACTCGTAACGTGGCCGAACGCATCGGCATCTTCGGCGGCACGTTCGACCCGATTCATAACGTCCATCTCTTCGTCGCCGAATCGGCGCGCCTGCTTGAGAACCTGGACCGCGTGCTCTTCGTACCGGCGAACAACCAACAATATCGCGGCGTTGCGCAAGCCGATCCCGCGCACCGCTGCGCCATGATCCTCGGCGCTATCGAGAGCAACCCCGCATTCGTGCTGGACGAAACCGACCTCGCCGCCGACGCGACCGGCTTCACCGCCGATCTCTTGCCGCGATTGCACGCTAAGTATCCGAACGCATCGCTGACGTTCCTGATCGGCGCCGACTCGGTTGTCAACAACGAGTGGCAACGCTTCGACGATGTGCTCTCGCACCTGGAGAAGTTCCTTATCGCTCCGCGCGCGGGCGTCCGCGCCGACGCCTTGCAGCGTGTGCTCGCGGCGTTACCTGCGCACCTACGCGATCGCATCAACACTTTGAACCTGCCGGAGCTTCCGGAGTCGGCAACGTTGATTCGTACACTGCTTGCACAAGGCCGCAGCGTCCGCTATCTCGTGCCGGATGCCGTCTGGCACTATATCGAAGCGCATGCCCTCTACAACGAAACGTAGTCGATGATCACGCTCGAACGCATCGTTCTGGCAAGCGGTTCGCCGCGGCGGTTGGAGCTGCTGCGTTCGCTCGGCTTCGCCGTCACCGTTGCTCCGAGCGGCTATGACGAACCGGCGATGCCGCACTTGAGCCCGCGCGAACTCGCCGGCGCACATGCACGCGCAAAACTCGCGGCGGCGCCGCGCGGCGAAGACGCGATCGTCGCATCCGACACCGTGGTCGACCTTGATGGCGAAGCTCTCGGCAAGCCACGCGATGCCGCGGATGCGAAGCGGATGCTTCGCGCACTCTCCGGGCGCGAGCACCTCGTCCACACCGGTTATGCGTTGGCGCTGCCGGGCATCGACGAACCGGTCGCATCGATCGAATCGACAAGCGTGCGCTTCCACGACCTGAGCGATGCCGAGATCGACGACTACGTAGCCAGCGGCGAACCGATGGACAAAGCGGGCGCGTACGGCATTCAAGGGCGCGCCGCCTCGCTGGTAGCCGGCATCGACGGCGATTTTTACACGGTGATGGGCTTCCCGCTGGGCGGCTTCGTTCGCACCTTACGAGAGTTGGGTTTCGCACCGCCGACGGCGAACGTCCGCGCGAAGTGACCTATCGTGACGAGCATAAACTCTTCGCGGTAATCGGCGTGATTATCGTGGCTGCGCTCATCGCGCTGCTGCAAATTGGGGCGGCGCGCAACGGGACCGTCAGCCCGATCAACGCCGCCGGGGGCGCGATTCTCGGAACCGTACAAAATGCCGGCAGCTCTCTCTCCGGTGCCGTGGGTGGAACCGTCTCGACCTTACTCGATCTCCCGCACCTCACGACGAACAACCGCGACCTCGCCGCGCGCAACGACGCCCTCGCTACGGAGAACGCGCGCTTGCTCGAACTGCTTGCGGCCTACAAACAAGACGCAGCGCTCCAACCGGCGCTCGGCACCTATCCGCATACGATCCCCGCGCGCATGATCGGCTATCCTCCCGAAGGCGACTCACGCACGATCACCATTGATCGCGGCTCGCAGGCGGGCGTCCACAAAGATGACGGCGTCCTCGCCGGCGGTGGTGTGGTCGGGATCATCGCCGATGTCGAGCCGTTCACCTCACACGTGCTGTTGATCACCGACTACACCTCGCGCCTACCGGCGGTCGTGCGGCGCGGGCGCTGGTGGGGCATCGCCCGCGGAAACCTGACCAGCGTGCGGATGGAGTACGTCTCGCAAGATGCGCCCATGAAAGTCGGCGACACGATCGTCACCGGCGAAGCGCGCTCGTTCCATTCCGGCGGCGTCATCGGCACGGTGGTGTCGATCGAACGCGGCGACGCGGCGCTCTACCAGACCGCGGTCGTCAAACCCGCTGTCGACCTTGGTGCCATCGACCGTGTTATCGTCGTCGCGAAGTAGCGTCGTCCCGGACACGCCCTACGTCGGACCGACGTGGTGGCATGCCGCTCTCATCCTCCTCG